>ERZ507062.75-NODE-75-length-65317-cov-9.12753_pt1 | contig 65317 bp, 59 predicted proteins | sample MGYA00513786_ERZ507062 | MGnify/ENA metagenome assembly ERZ507062 | reverse complement strand
TGAAAACATTGATTTTACTGGACTTGCTCATGTTTTCTTATTAGGAGGCGGGGAACGAAGTCCCGTTCCTTTTTTGTCGTAGGATGCGCTTTGTTACAGGGCGAGATAGGCGCGGCATTTGGCGTCGGCCTCCCGCGCCAGACGCTCCTCATCCACGGTGACGAGGCGGCCGCCCTCCACGGTGACGCGCCCTTGCACCACCGTATAGTCCACCGGGCCGCGGACGCCCACGGTACCCAGCACCGAGCCGGCGTCGCAGCCGCAGCCCACCAGCTCCAGCCGCCGGGCGTCGATCATAAAGAGGTCGGCGCACTTGCCCTCGCTGAGTTGGCCGATATCGTCCCGCCCCAGCAGGCGGGCGCTGCCCCGCGTGGCCATCTTCAGCACATCGTAGCCGGTGGGCGCCTGACGGCTGGAGGTCAGGCGGTGCAGCAGGTAGGCCACCCGCAGCTCCTCCAGCAGGCTGGAGCCATCGTTGGAGGCGGAGCCGTCCACCGCCAGACCCACCGGCACACCCAGCGCCAGCATCTCCGGGATGCGGGCCACGCCGCTGGAGAGCTTCATGTTGCTGATGGGGCAGTGGGCCACGCCGGTGCCGGTCTGCGCCAGCAGGCGCAGTTCCTCATCGTTGAAGTGGATGCCGTGGGCGAACCAGACATCGCTGCCGATCCAGCCCAGACGCTCCATGTATGCCAACGGGCGAACGCCCTCCCGCGCCAGCATGAACTCCTCCTCGTCCTTCGTCTCGCACAGGTGGGTGTGGAGGCGCACGCCGTACTGGCGGGCCAGAACAGCGCTCTGGCGCAGCAGCTCCGCCGATACGGAGAAGGGGGAGCAGGGCGCCAGCGCCACGCGGTGCATGGCGCCGTAGGACGCATCGTGGTAGGTTTCGATGGCGTGGACGCTGTCGCGCAGGATCTCGTCCACCGTCTGCACCACGCTGTCCGGCGGCAGGCCGCCGTCCTTCTTGCTCAGATCCATGCTGCCCCGGCTGGCGTACATTCGGATACCCAACTCATCGGCGGCGGCGAATTGCGCCCCCAGCAGGTCGCCGCTGCCGGCGGGAAAGACGTAGTGGTGGTCGAAACAGGTGGTGCAGCCGTGCTTCATCAGCTCACCCATGCCGGTGAGGCTGGACAGGCGGATGACGTCGGCATCCAGATTTTTCCAGATCTCATACAGGGTGCGCAGCCAGTCGAACAGCTCCATGTTCTGTACCTGCGGCAGGTTGCGGGAGAACACCTGATACAGGTGGTGGTGGGTGTTGACAAGGCCGGGATAGCAGAACATATGGCTGCCGTCGATGACGCGGTCGGCGGGGACATCCAGATCGTGGCCGATGGTCTTGATGAAGCCGTCCTCGCAGTAGAGGTCGGCGTTTTGCAGGATGCGGTCGCGGTCGTCGCAAGTGACGAGTTGGGCGATGTGCCGGATCAGCAGGGTGGACATGGCGATTCCTCCTTGGCAGATAGTGATGGGTAGGAAAAAAGAGCAGGCCGCAAGCGGCCCACTCTTTTTTTGATACAGTCAGCGTTCCTCGCGGAAGTAGGAGAGACCGAGGGACGCAGGGGGCTGATCCTCCCGCTTCTTACGCAGGGACACGATGATCAGCACCACCAGTGTGATGGCGTAGGGCAGCATCTTGTACAGCTCCTTCACCGCCATCTGGGTGCCGGTGGGCAGGTAGATGTTCAGAATGTACAGGCCGCCGAACAGGATGGAGGCCCAGATGCTGGCACTGGGACGCCAGATGGTGAAGATGACCAGCGCGATGGCCAGCCAGCCGCGGTCACCGAAAGCGTTGTTGGACCAGACGCCGTTGGCGTAGTCCATGACGTAGTACAGACCGCCCAGACCTGCGATCATGGAGCCGATGCAGGTGGCCAGGTACTTGTACTTGGTGACGTTGATACCGGCGGCGTCGGCGGTGGAGGCGCTCTCACCCACGGCGCGCAGGTGCAGGCCGGGACGGGTGCGGTTCAGGAAGTAGGAGGCGCCGATGGCGATGAGAATAGCCACATAGGCCAAAAAGCCGTAGGACAGGAACAGCTGACCGAACCAGCCGGTGCTGTCTGCGCCGGGCAGGGTAGTCTTGAAGAACAGGCTGGTCTTGGACAGGGCGATGGAGGGTACCTCGCTGTTGGTCAGCTTGATGAGGGAGCCGCCGAAGAAGTTGCCCACGCCCACGCCGAAGGTGGTCATGGCCAGACCGGTGACGTTCTGGTTGGCCCGAAGGGTGACGGTGAGGAAGCAGTACAGCAGACCCATCAGCAGAGAGCCCAGCAGCGAGCAGAGGATGGGGATCATAATGGCCAGGAAGCCGTTGAGCTGTCCGCCGGCGGACTGCTCGTAGAAGAACGAGCCGATGACACCGCTGATGCCGCCCACATACATGATGCCGGGGATACCGAGGTTCAGGTTGCCGGACTTCTCCGTCAGGATCTCGCCGGTGCTGCCGAACAGCAGGGGGATACCCTGCATGACGGCGCGGGGGAAGAAGGATACAAAGTCGAAGCCCATCCGTCACGCCTCCTTTCTGCTGCTCTTGCGCAGGGTGACCTTATAGGTGATGAAGAACTCGGTAGCGATAATGAAGAACAGAATGATACCGGTGAGGATGTCGGCGAAGGAGTGGTTCAGGCTCAGGGTACTGGCCACCTCACTGGCGCCGCGGTCCATGGTCACCAGCAGCAGCGAGGAGGCGATCATGATGAAGGGATTGAACTTGGACATCCAGGACACCATGACGGCGGTAAAGCCGCGGCTGTTCACGATGGTGGTGGTCAGGGTATGGTCGATACCGGCGGTCATTATGAAGCCCATCATGGCGCACAGCGCGCCGGAGAGCACCATGGTGCGGATAATGACCCGATCCACCTTGATGCCGGCGTAGCTGGCAGTGCGCTGGCTCTCGCCGACCACGGCGATTTCATAGCCGTGCTTGCTGTATTGCAGGTACACATACATCAGCACCGTCATGAGGCCCACGATGAGGATGGGCAGCAGGTAGGCGTTTCCGACCTCCGGCAGCCAGCCGGCGCGGGTGTCCTGATTGATGATGCCGATCTTACCGGCGCCCTTAGGCACCTCCCACACGATGATGAAGTAGGAGGCCAGCTGCATGGCGATGTAGTTCATCATCAGGGTGAACAGCGTCTCGTTGGTGTTCCACTTGGCCTTGAAGAAGGCGGGTAGGAAGCCCCAGATGGCACCGGCCAGCAGCGCGGCCGCCAGAGAGATCACGATCAGCAGCGCATGGGGGACCTTGCCGCCCAGCAGGATCATGCAGGTGGTGGTGGCGAGGCAGCCGATGATGGTCTGACCCTCGGCGCCGATGTTCCAGAAGCGCATCTTGAAGGCGGGGGTCACCGCCAGAGAGATACCCAGCAGCACCGCCACATTGCGGAAGGTCACGCCGATGCGGCGGGGGGAGCCGAAGGCGCCCTTGAGGATGGTGCGGTAGACGGCGATGGGATCCTGTCCCGTCAGCAGGGTGGTGATGAGGCCGCAGAAGACCAGCGCCAGCACCAAAATACCGCCGCGGATCAGCAGCGCCTTGGGCAGGGGCAGCGTATCCCGCTTGGAGATATGGAAAAGAGAACCTTTTTTATTCATCTGCCTTGCCTCCTCCCGCACGGGTCATCAGTGCGCCCACTTCCATCTTATTGGTGGTGCGTCCGTCCACAACGCCGGACACCTGACCGCCGCAGAGCACCACGATGCGGTCGCACAGCTCCAGCAGTACGTCCAGATCCTCACCGACGTAGACCACGGCGACGCCCTTCATCTTCTGCTCTGTCAGCAGGTTATAAATCGTATACGAGGTATTGATATCCAGTCCGCGGACGGCGTAGGCCGTCATCAGCACGGAGGGCTCCTGTGCGATCTCGCGGCCCACCAGCACCTTCTGCACGTTGCCGCCGGACATACGGCGGACGGGGAAGCTGGTGCTGGGGGTGACCACCTCCAGCTCCTGCCAGATGCGCTGTGCCAGCGCCTCGGGATTCTTGCGGTCCAGGAAGATGCCGTGGCCCTTCCGCCAGGAGCGGAGCATCATGTTGCCGGTCATGCCCATGGAGCCTACCAGACCCATGCCCAGACGATCCTCCGGCACGAAGCTCATGGCGATACCGGCCTTGCGGATGTCCATGGGATCCTTGCCCACCAGCTCCTGCGGCGCGGCGCCGTCGGGGGCGTAGTAGGTGACGGAGCCGGAGGCAATGGGGTACAGACCCGCGATGGACTCCAGCAGCTCGCGCTGTCCGGAGCCGGCCACGCCGGCCACGCCCAGCACCTCGCCGGCCTTGATCTCAAAGCTCACGTTGTCCAGCCGCTTGACGCCCAGCTCATCGAATACGGTGAGCCCCTCCAGCTTCAGGCGGGTGGCCACGTTCTTAGGCTCGGGACGGTCGATATTCAGGCTGACGCTGCGGCCCACCATCATGTCCGTCAGGGACTGCTGATTGGCGTCCTTGGTCAGCACGTCGCCGATGTACTCACCCTTACGCAGCACCGCCACGCGGTCGGAGACCTCCAGCACCTCATGGAGCTTGTGGGTGATGATAATGAGGGATTTGCCGTCGGCCTTCATGTTGCGCATGACGGTGAACAGCTTGTCCGTCTCCTGCGGCGTCAGCACGGCGGTGGGCTCATCCAGAATGAGGATATCCGCGCCGCGGTACAGCACCTTGACGATCTCCACCGTCTGCTTCTGGGAGACGGACATATCGTAGATCTTCATGTCGGGGTCGATGTCGAAGCCGTACTTGTCGCAGATGTCCTGCACCTTTTTGCGGGCATTGGCAAGATCCAGCTTGCCCTCCAGACCCAGAATGATGTTCTCCGTGGCGGTGAACAGGTCCACCAGCTTGAAGTGCTGATGGATCATACCGATGCCGAGAGCGAAGGCGTCCTTGGGAGACGCGATGGTCACCGGCTGGTCATGGATGTAGATCTGCCCCTCGTCGGGGAAGTAGATGCCGGAGAGCATATTCATCAGGGTCGTCTTGCCGCTGCCGTTTTCGCCCAGCAGGGACAGGATCTCACCCTCGTGCAGCTCCATGTTGATCGCGTTGTTGGCGACAACTTTTCCGAACCGCTTGGTGATGTTCTCCATTTTGATCGCGCATTTGTTTTCCAAGGCTGTCATCCTTTCTTTCGGCGCAGAAGGCTGCAACACCCCGTAGCACGCCGGGACTGTGTTCCATGTGGCTTATTCTACCATATCCGCCGGGGGTTGTAAATCATAATTAACAAAAAATTTGTCAGGGAAGCAGAAATAATGTAAGGTTATACAAAGAATAAGCTGCTTTGCTTGTGAAAATCGTCAACGGTCCTGCGGCGGCGGGAAGCGGCGGAAAACAAAAAAGGTGGACTGCTTTGCAGTCCACCTTTTTGAGTTGCAGGGGAGAAGTTACATAGCGGTATCCAGCAGGTTGATGCCGTCGATCTGCAGATCGAAGTAGGGAGCGGAACGGAACTCGGACTCAGCGAAGTAACCGTCCTTGATGACCTCGGTATCACCGGTGTAAGCGGCGTCGGTATCGACGTCAGCCATGTAGGAGGTGATGTGACCGGCCTCATCGAGCTTCAGGTAGTCGGCCTTGAAGGTGTTCACCTTATCATCGACCTTGGTGGTGAAGTTGGCGCAGTCGAAGACATGGATCTCGCCCTTCTCCAGCTTCTCGGTGGCAGCGGCAATCGCCTCGGCAGTGCCGGCGGCGGCAGCGGTCTCGTTCACATCGGTCAGAACCACGGAGCCGGTGGCCAGGGTGCCAGTCCAGTCAGCGGGGATCTCGGTGCCGTCCATGACAGCCTTGATGCACATCTCATAGTAAGGAGCCCAGTCGATACGGGAAGAGACAATGAAGGTGTTGGGGCAGGAATCCTTGGTGGAGCCGTTGTAGGAAACGTTGGGCACACCGGCGTTCTCGCAGGCGGTAGGAGCGCCCAGAGAGTCAGCGTGCTGGCTGATCAGCTTGCAGCCGCCCTGGATCAGCTTCTCTGCGCCTTCCTTCTCCAGAGTCTCATCGTACCAGCTGCCGGTGAAGGTCACGTCCATGGTGACGGTGGGGCAGACGGAGCGAGCGCCCAGGAAGAAGGAGGTGTAACCGGAGACCACCTCGGCGTAGGTGAAGGCGCCGACATAGCCCATCTTGGCCTCGTCAGCGGTGAACTTACCGGCCTCGATCATCTCGTTCAGCTTCAGACCGGCAGCGACACCGGCCAGATAACGGCCCTCATAGATGGAAGCGAAGGCGTTGTGGTAGTTAGCCAGCTTCTCAGTATGAGCGCGGGTGCCGGTGGAGTGGCAGAACTGCACCTCGGGATGCTCCTTGGCGGCGTCGATCATGTAAGGCTCATGACCGAAGCTGTCGGCGAAGATGATGTTGCAGCCCTCATCGACCAGGTTCATGGCAGTCTCGTAGCACTCCTGACCCTCGGGAACGTTGGTCTTGAGGATGTAGTCGGCATCGGTGAGGCCCAGATTGGCAATGGCCTCCTTGGCGGCGTTGATGAAGTTCAGGTCGTAGGTGGAGTTCTCATCGTGCAGGGTGATGAAGCCCACCTTCACAGTAGCGGTCTGCTGGCCGTCGTCGGGGACGTCGGGGTTGTCGGGCTGCTTCTGCTCACCGCAGGCAACCAGGCTCAGTGCCATGACCAGAGCGATGATCAGTGCAAGGAACTTTTTCATTCTTTTTTCCTCCTTTAAATATGTGACACGCGGCTGAAAGTAAGGGTAAATTTGCCGGGTGTCTGAATAACGGGGTTCGCCCGGTATTCACAACCAATAGGATGCCAGTATTATACAGGAAAGCGTTCTGGATTTCAACTGAAAATGTGTGCTATAAGAAAAAGTTTTACTTACTGCCGGAAACCTGCCGGCGCGGGGTCACTGGTGGACCCGTGTACCGGTCTTGCCCTCGATGCCGTCCTTGGCCTTTTCCAGCAGGGTGATGAGAGCGGTGCGGCCGGGCTTGGACTCGGCAAACTTCACGGCGGCCTCCACCTTGGGCAGCATGGAGCCCTTGGCAAACTGCCCCTCGTCCATGTACCGGCGGGCCTCGTCGGGGGTCAGGTCGTCCAGCCCCTTCTGGTCGGGCTTGTTGAAGTTGATGGCCACCTTCTCCACGGCGGTGAGGATGATGAGCATATCTGCGTCCAGCAGCTCTGCCAGCAGCTCGCTGCCGAAATCCTTGTCGATGACGGCGGGGGTGCCGGAGAGTCTGCCGTCCCGGCGGATGACGGGGATGCCGCCGCCGCCCACGGCGACGACCACATGACCGGCGTTCACCAGCGCCTGAATGGAGGCTTTCTCCACGATATCCACGGGCTTGGGGGAGGAAACCACCTGCCGGTAGCCGCGGCCGGCGTCCTCCACCATGGTGTAGCCCCGCTCGGCGGCGATGCGGTCGGCGGTCTCCTTGTCGTAGAAGGCGCCCACGGGCTTGGTGGGGTTGCGGAAGGCGGGGTCGTCCTCGGACACCACGGTCTGGGTGACGATGGTGGCCACAGGCTTATCCATGCCGCGGCTCATAAGCTCGTTGCCGATGGCCTGCTGGAGATGGTAGCCGATGTAGCCCTCGGACATGGCGCCGCACTCGGGGAAGGGCATATCGGCCTTGATAGCGCCGGACTCGGCGGCAGTGCTGAGACCCAGATTGATCATGCCCACCTGCGGGCCGTTGCCGTGGGCGACGACTACCTCGTTGCCGGCGGCGATCAGGTCTGCGATAGAGCGGGCAGTCTCGGTGACGAGCTGGAGCTGCTGGGCGGCGGTGCTGCCCAGCGCGTTGCCGCCCAGTGCGATGACGATCCTCTTGGACATGGCTGTATTACCTCACTGTTCTGCATAGTAGTGTGTGGGAAACGACAGCAGCGGCGGCGATGCCGCCGCTGCTGCGGGTGGTGTATTTTAGAAGATCTTGCGGTTGTTCTTGCCCTCGTCCAGCTCCATCAGAGCCTTGACGGGATCCTTCACCTGTGCCATGAAGATCATGGCGGCGATGATGTAGGGCTTGTAGGAGGCCTGCTTGTACAGAGGCACGATGTAGCGGTCGAACACGGAGTTGTCCACCTCGCCCTCGTCGCAGCTCAGACCGGTGATGTCGGCGGGCAGGCAGTGCAGGTACAGCGCCTTGCCGTCCTTGGTGAGCTTCATCATCTCCTCGGTGCAGGCCCAGTCCTTGTGCTCGGCGTTCTGCGCCAGCAGGCGCTTCTCCAGCGCGTCGATGCCGTCCTTATCGCCGGCGGCGTACAGCTTGGTGCGCTCCTCCATGGCGGCATAGGACGCCCAGCTCTTGGGATACACGATGTCGGCATCCTTGAAGGCTTCCTTCATGTCGTTGGTCTTGTGGAACTTGGAGCCGTACTTCTCGCAGTTCTTGCGGGCGACCTCCTCCACCTCGGGCATCACGTCGTAGCCCTCGGGATGAGCCAGCGTCACGTCCATGCCGAAGCGAGTGAACAGGCCGATGACGCCCTGCGGCACGGACAGGGGCTTACCGTAGGAGGGGGAGTAGGCCCAGGTCATAGCGACCTTCTTGCCCTTCAGGTTCTCCACGCCGCCGAAGTAGTGGATGACATGGAGCATATCGGCCATGCACTGGGTGGGGTGATCCACATCGCACTGCAGGTTCACGAGGGTGGGCTGCTGCTCCAGAATACCGTCGCGGTAGCCCTCCTTCACGGCGTCCATGAAGGTTTTCTGATACTTGTGGCCCTCGCCGATGAACATATCGTCGCGGATGCCGATGACGTCGGCCATGAAGGACACCATGTTGGCGGTCTCACGGACGGTCTCGCCGTGGGCGATCTGGGACTTCTTCTCGTCCAGATCCTGCACCTCCAGACCCAGCAGGTTGCAGGCGGAGGCGAAGGAGAAGCGGGTACGGGTGGAGTTGTCGCGGAAGATGGAGATGCCCAGACCGGAATCGAACACGCGGGTGCTCTTGTTGCGCTCGCGCAGGTCGCGGAGGGCGTCAGCCACGGTGAAGATGGCGTCGATCTCATCGTCGGTCTTGTCCCAAGTCCAATAGAAATCGGTCTTGTACATATTGTTGATGTTCAGGGTGGACAGATGGCGTGCCAGCTCAACAGTCTTGCTCATTTTCTTTATTCTCCTTATAAGATAAGTGATTTCACAGAAATGCTTACTTGATGTCGTTGCCGGTCAGCTCCTGACGGAAGCTGGTGGCGGAGCCGTCCTTGTTCTCGGGCTTGTACAGACCGGGAACGGCGGCGTACAGGGCGGCGCAGGTCACCAGATCCTGCTTGAAGGTCACCTCGTTGGGGGCATGTGCCTGAGACTCGGCGCCGGGGCCGAAGCCCACGCAGGGGATGCCGTAGCGGCCCTGAATGGACACGCCGTTGGTGGAGAAGGTCCACTTATCGGTGAGGGGACGGCCCTCGCGCTTGGAGGCGGCCAGCTCGGTGGGCATCAGGCGCTTGTCGCCCCACAGGTTGTGGTGGGCGTCCACCAGAGCCTGCACATGGGGTGCGGTCTCCTTGTTGATCCAGGTGGGGAAGAAGCACTCCGTCTCGTAGACGTGGCCCGTCCATGCCGGACGGTCATACATGTACATGGACACCTTCACATCCTTGGCGTACTTCTTGCAGGCGGGCAGATCCTCGATCTCCTTCAGGCAGGACTTGTAGGTCTCGCCGGCGGTCATGCGGCGGTCGATGGAGATAGAGCAGCTATCCGCCACGGCGCAGCGGGAGGGGGAGGTGTAGAAGATCTGGCTGGTGGTGCAGGTGCCGCGGCCCAGGAAGCGGGCATCCTCGTAGTGGTCGGGGTTGAACTTGGGATCCAGCATCTTCACCAGGCCGTTGATCTCGGTGGAGCCGTCGGCGGGATTCTCGTTGAGGTCGCGGACGTTGAGAAGGACCTCGGCCATCTTGTGGATGGCGTTGTCGCCGCGCTCGGGAGCGGAGCCGTGGCAGGAGACGCCGTGCATATCCACGCGGATCTCCATGCGGCCGCGGTGACCGCGGTAGATGCCGCCGTCGGTGGGCTCGGTGGAGATGACGAACTCGATCTTCTCACGGGCGTCCTCGGGGCCATTGAAGTACTCGTTGACGATGGACTGCCAGCACATACCGTCGCAGTCCTCCTCCTGCACGGAGCCGACCACCATCATCTTGTAGCCCTTGGGCAGCAGATCCAGATCCTTCATGATCTTCACGCCGTAGGCGGCAGCGGCCATGCCGCCCTCCTGATCGGAGCCGCCGCGGCCGTAGATGATGTCGTCCGTCTCATAGCCCTGATAGGGGTCGGCTTCCCAGTTCTCGATGTTGCCGATGCCCACGGTGTCGATGTGGCTGTCGATGGCGATGATCTTGTCGCCCTCGCCTATCCAGCCGATGACGTTGCCCAGCTTGTCGAACTCCACCTTGTCGTAGCCAAGAGCCTTCAGCTCCTGGGCGATGCGCTTGACGACGCCCTCCTCCTCGCAGGACTCGGACGGGATGGCGATCATGTCACGCAGGAACTTGACCATGGCGGGCTTATAGCCCTCGGCAGCTTTTCTGATGGCTTCGAAATCCATAACGTACCTCCGCATATTTTCTTTGTTCCAAACATACAAAATAAGGTTTTCCTTTTGGTGCTATCCCTATCATAACACACAGCGGCAGGATGTCAAACAAAAATTCATGAAACCAAAAAAATATTTTGAAAAAATTGTTGCGTTCTCCGCAAAGTGTGGTATGATAATAAGGTAAAAAGTCAAAAAGCGAGGACGGGAGGGAAGATTTTGGAGACAAGACGCCTTGAAACGCTCAAGCAGATCGCCGCGGGCATTGCGGCGCAGTTCGGCGACAAGTGCGAGGTCGTGATCCACGACGTCGGCACCAGCCACCCGGAGCGCACCATCGTACACATCGAAAACGGACACGTTTCCGGTCGTCGGGTGGGTGACGGCGCCTCCATGGTGGTGCTGGAGCAGCTGGAGCATCAGTACGAGCAGCCCCAGGATCACCTGTGTTATCTGACGCGGACGCCGGACGGCAAGATCCTCAAGTCCTCGTCCCTGTATATCCGCAACAGCCGCGGCGCTGTGACCGCCATCTTCTCCATCAACTACGACGTGACGGGGCTGATGATGATGCAGCAGCAGCTGGGCGAGCTGCTGTCCACCCGGGACAAGGAGCAGACGGAGCCGGAGAAGATCATCAACGTCAACGACGTGCTGGATGAGCTGATCCAGCAGTCCGTGGCGCTGGTGGGCAAGCCGGCGGCGCTGATGAACAAGGACGACAAGGTGCGGGCCATCCAGTTCCTGAACAAGTCCGGCGCGTTCCTCGTCACCAAGTCCGGCGACAAAGTGGCAAAATACTTCGGTATTTCCAAATATACCTTATATTCTTACATTGATGCGAACAAGCAACAGGAGGAAAAGAAAAAATGATCGATCTGTCCATCAACAAAGTAGGTCTGGAGCACAATATCCAGAAGGCCAAGGAGAACAACGTCATTATCCCTACCATTGCACAGATGCAGAATCCCGATCTGATCCCCGAGAAGATCAAGGCCAAGCTGAGCCATACCGGCCTGTGGGACGTGGACCCCGTCAACCTGTTCCGCATTTCCTGGCACAATGAGGCCAAGGAGAGCGGCGGCCTGTTCCAGAAGGTTCCCAACTATGTGGAGATCCCCAGCAAGCTGTCCGGCGTACCCTGCCGCATCATCGCCATGTCCGGCAAGTGGTTCCCCACTGGCTGCCATAAGGTGGGTGCCTCCTTCGGCTGCCTGGCCCCCCGTCTGGTGACCGGCCAGTTCGACGCCACCTATCACCACGCCGTGTGGCCCTCCACCGGCAACTACTGCCGCGGCGGCGCCTTCAACTCCAAGCTGCTGGCCTGCGAGTCCGTGGCCATCCTGCCTCAGGATATGTCCAAGGAGCGTTTCGACTGGTTGAAGTCCATCGCCGGTCAGATCATCGCCACCCCCGGCTGCGAGTCCAACGTCAAGGAGATCTTCGACAAGACGTGGGAGCTGAAGCGCGATCCCACCATGATGATCTTCAACCAGTTCGCCGAGATGGGCAACCCCCTGTGGCACTACAACGTCACCGGCTACGCGCTGGCCGAGCTGTTCGAGGCCGTGAAGAAGCCCGGTCAGAACTTTGCCGGCGCCTGCTTCACCTCCGGCTCCGCCGGCACCATGTCCGCCGGTGATCTGCTGAAGGAGCGCTATCCCCACCTGAAGCTGGCCGTGGGCGAGGCACTGCAGTGCCCCACCATTCTGGACAACGGCTTCGGCGGCCACCGCATCGAGGGTATCGGCGACAAGCACATTCCCTGGATCCACAATGTGAAGAACACCGATATGGCCATCGCCATCGATGACGAGGACAGCCAGCGCCTGCTGCGCCTGTTCAACACCCCCGAGGGCCGGCAGTATATGAAGGACGAGCTGGGTATGTCCGATGAGGACATCCAGAAGATGAGCTGGCTGGGCATCTCCGGCATCGCCAACGTGCTGTGCTGCATCAAGATGGCCAAGTACTATGAGCTTACCGAGAACGACGTGGTGGGTACCGTCCTGACCGACTCCGCTGTGATGTACCAGTCCCGCATCACCGAGCTCAACGAGATGCACGGCGCATACAACGCCCACGAGGCGGCACTGGATCACAACCTGCATATGCTGGGCCTGAAGACCGACTCCATGCTGGAGCTGACCTACACCGAGCGCAAGCGCGTCCACAACCTGAAGTACTACACTTGGGTGGAGCAGCAGCAGATGAAGGTGGAGGATCTGAACGCCCAGTGGTACGACACCAAGAACACTTGGGACGCCGTTCACGCACAGGCCAAGGATCTGGACGAGCTGATCAACGAGTTCAACGAGGCCACCGGCCTGCTGAAGGCACTTTGATCTCTTAAAAGGGGAGCAGGCTCCCCCTTTAGATCCCCCACCGCCAGTCAGCGGACTGGCGAACGCGCCCACGGCGCTTGGGTCAATGTATTTTTTCGACGTACACGCCGCCGAAAAAATGAATTTGACCTGCTGACCACAAATCGCTTCAGGGCGGGGCAGTCGCCCCGCCCTGATTTTCATTTTTGTAAGTGAGGAGAGACACCATGAGAAATGTGAAATACGGCAAGTGTGTCCGCTGCGGCAAGACCTATGACGCCGTGCCGGACCTGACCAACTGCGAATGCGGCGGCATTCTGGACATCGTCTACGACTACGACTACATCAAAACCGTGCTGACCAAGGAGAAGCTGGCCAAGCGGGACAACCGCTCCATGTGGCGCTACCGGGAGCTGCTGCCCGTGGAGGAGACCACTCCCGACACCCCCCTGCGGGTGGGCTGGAGCCCCCTGTACGAGGAGCCGAAGCTGGCGGAGCTGCTGGGTATCAAAAAGCTGTGGGTGAAGGACGACGGCCAGAACCCCACCGCCTCTTTGAAGGACCGCGCCAGCGCCATGGCGGTGGCCAAGGCCATGGAGGCAGGAGCCAAGACCATCGCCTGCTCCTCCACCGGCAACGCCGCCAGCTCGCTGGCGGGCAACGCCGCCGCCGCGGGCATCAAGACCTACATCTTCGTGCCGGAGCGCGCCCCCAAGGGCAAGGTGGCGCAGCTGATGATCTTTGGCGCCAACGTCATCTCCGTCAAGGGCAACTATGAGGAGACGTTCAAGATGTCCGCCGCCGCCATCGACAAGTACGGCTGGTACAACCGCAACGCCGCCATCAACCCCTATCTGTCCGAGGGTAAAAAGACGGTAGCGCTGGAGATCGCCGAGCAGCTGAACTGGGAGATGCCCGACTATCTGGCCATCTCCGTGGGCGACGGCTGCACCATCGCCGGTGTGTGGAAGGGCTTCAAGGATCTGTACGCCATCGGCTTCATCGACAAGCTGCCCCGCCTGATCTCCGGCCAGTCTCTGGGCTGCTATCCCATCAACCGCGCCATCCAGAACGATGAGCCGTGGCAGCCCATGGAGGAGAACACCATTGCCGACTCCATCTCCGTGGGCGTGCCCCGCAACGCCGACAAGGCGCTGATGGCCATCCGCGAGTCCAATGGCATCGCCGTCAACGTGTCCGACGAGGAGATCCTGGCGGCACAGCGGCTGCTGGGCCGCACCTGCGGCGTGTTCGGCGAGCCTGCCGGCGTCACCGGCGCGGCGGCGCTGAAGAAGGCCTGCGAGGAGGGGCTCATCCCCCACGACGCCACCGTGGTGTCCGTGGTCACCGGCAACGGCCTGAAGGACGTGGCCAACGCCATCAAGTCCGCCGGTGAGCCGATCCACATCGCGCCGGATCTGGAGCTGATGGTGGAGGAGTTCAAAAAGCGCGGCGTTACCGTGGAGTAAAATGCCGTTTTTCATCGAAAATACCGACGAACCCGAAAAAGAGACGGCGCAGCCGTCTCTTTTTTCTGAAAAATTTTCAGCCGCCGCCACATTTCGTCTTGACTTTTGGGGCGGCATCGTGTAAGATATTCACTGTTGTAAAGGCGTATAACTTTACAGAAGGAGGAACACCCGTGAAAAACCAGACCTACCGCATGACCATGCTGTTCGATTTTTACGGTGACATCCTCACCGAGCGGCAGCGCGAGCTGTTTGACCTCTACTACAACGAGGATCTGTCGCTGGCGGAGATCGCCGAGAACTGCGGCATCTCCCGGCAGGGCGTGCGGGACGTGATCGTCCGCGCCGAGGCCGCCATGAACGAGCTGGAGGACAAGACCGGCCTGCTCAAGCGCTTTATGCGGATGCAGAGCAGCGTGGACACCATTGTGGCTGCCGCCAACGAGATCAAGACCATCAACTACCGGCAGTATGAAAACCACCGGCTGGAGGAGCTGGCTGACAGCATCATCGCCGGGGCCGGCGTATTGAAGGAGTAATCCATGGCATTTGAGGGACTGAGCGAAAAACTGAATGCGACCTTCAAGCGCCTCCGGGGCAAGGGCCGTCTCACCGAGGCGGACGTCCGGGAGGGTATGCGCGAGGTACGTCTGGCGCTGCTGGAGGCCGACGTCAGCTACAAGGTCGTCAAGGACTTTGTGGCGTCCGTCACCGAGAAGTGCGTGGGCGCGGACGTGCTGGACAGCCTGACCCCCGCCCAGCAGATCATCAAGATCGTCAATCAGGAGCTGACGGCGCTGATGGGCGGCACCAACGCCCGTCTGACCACCGCGTCCAAGGGCCCCACCGTTGTGATGATGGTGGGCTTGCAGGGCGCCGGTAAGACCACCAACGGCGCCAAGCTGGCGGGTCTGATGCGCCGGCAGTACGGCAAGCGCCCGCTGCTGGCCGCCTGCGACGTGTACCGTCCCGCCGCCATCGCCCAGCTGCAGGTGGTGGGCAAGCAGCTGGACATCCCTGTGTTCGAGATGGGGCAGATCGACCCCGTGACCATCGCAAAGGAAGCCATCAAGTACGCGGCCGACCACGGCAACGACATAGTGTTTCTGGATACCGCCGGACGGCTCCACATCGACGAGGCGCTGATGGACGAGCTGAAGGCCGTCAAGGCCGCGGTGAAGCCCAACGAGATCCTGCTGGTGGTGGATGCCATGACCGGTCAGGACGCGGTCAACGCCGCCAAGGCGTTTGACGAGGCGCTGGGCATCGACGGCGTGCTGCTGACCAAGCTGGACGGCGACGCCCGCGGCGGCGCGGCACTCTCTATCCGGGCGGCCACCGGGAAGCCCATCAAGTTTGTGGGTACCGGCGAAAAGCTGGACATGATCGAGCCGTTCCACCCCGACCGTATGGCCTCCCGTATTCTGGGCATGGGCGATATGCTCACGTTCATCGAGAAGGCGGAGCAGCAGTACGACGAGGAGCAGGCCAAGAAGCTGGAGGAGAAGCTGCGGAAGAACCGGCTGACCCTCAGCGACTATCTGGATCAGCTGGAGCAGCTGCAAAATATGGGCGACCTGAGCCAGATCGCGGATATGCTGCCTGGCGGCATGGCCAAGGGCTTTGACCCCAGCCAGATCGACGAGAAGCAGATGGCGCACAACAAGGCCATCATCCGCAGTATGACCCCCAGGGAGCGGGAGAATCCCCAGATCCTCAACGCCAGCCGCAAAAAGCGCATCGCCGCCGGCTGCGGTCTGGAGGTGGTGGACGTCAACCGCCTGCTGAAGTCCTTCGAGATGCTGCAGCAGATGACAAAGGCCATGACCAAGGGCAAGTTCCGCGGTCTGGGCGGTATGATGGGCGGTATGCCCAATATGAACCGGATGCACGGCTTCGGCCGGAAAAAACGGTTGAAATAAGTGTGTAAGTGCAGAAGCATTTAACAAATAAACCATACAAAAATACATGGAGGAAAAATAACTATGGTCAAGATTCGTCTGAGAAGAATGGGCGCTAAGAAGGCTCCTTACTACCGCGTGGTCGTCGCTGATTCCCGCTATCCCCGTGATGGCCGCTTCATCGAGGAGATCGGCACCTACGATCCCTGCGTGTCCCCCGCCAAGATCAGCATCGACGCTGACCGTGCCCGCGAGTGGATCAAGACCGGCGCCCAGCCCACTGAGACCGTCCGCGCTCTGCTGAAGAAGGTCGACGTTCTGTAAGCCGGGGGCAAAGCATGAAGGATTTGCTGCTGTATATAGCCAGAAGCCTTGTAGAGCATCCCGATCAGGTGTCCGTCACCGAGGTCGAGGAGGGCGATGAGCTGACGCTGCAGCTGCGTGTGGCCCCTGAGGACATGGGCAAGGTCATCGGCCGTCAGGGCCGTATCGCCAAGGAGATCCGCACCGTGGTGCGCTCCTATGCCCAGCGCACCGGCGCAAAGGTTTCGGTGGATATCGTTGATTGACGAGAGAAGCTCCCGCTTTAGGCGGGAGTTTCTTTTTTGCCGCTTTTCTTTTGGCCGATGCTGGTGTATAATAAGCGGGAATATGCAAATGAACACTGAGGAGGTCCCGCCATGTATGAAAATCGCCGGGAGATCATGCCGGATGTATTCCTGACCTATCTGCCCGCCCGCAAATTCAAGACAAGCCGCCTGACGCTGAATCTCGTCACCGGACTGGACCGCGCCACCGCGTCCGCCAATGCGCTGCTGCCCGCCGTGCTGAGCCGCGGTACCATGCGCCACCCGGATATGGAGAGCCTGTCCGCCGCCATGGACACGCTGTACGGCGCCACGGTGGACAGCGTCGTCCGCAAGAAGGGGGAGCGCCAGTGCATCGGCTTTGCCGCAGGCTTCATCGACGACGCCTTCACGCCCCACGGCGAAAAGCTGCTGGAGCCGGTGGCGGAGCTGATGGGGGAGATGCTGCTGGAGCCGGTGACCCGGAACGGCAGCTTTCTGGCGGAGTATGTGGACAGTGAAAAGGCCAACCTCATCGACGCCATCCGCTCCCTGCGCAACGACAAGCGGGACTGGGCGGAGATCCGGCTCATGCAGGAGATGTGCGCCGGTGAGCCGTACAGCATCCTGCGCCTGGGCGACGAGGAGTCGGCGGGCCGATTGAGCCACCACGCCCTGTACCGCCACAGCGGCGCGCTGCTGGCAGGCAGCCGGGTGGAGGTGATCTACTGCGGCAGCGCGGAGCAGCAGCGGGTGGAGGATGCGGTGCTGTCGGCGCTGGCAGCTCTGCCAAGAGGCGCCGCTGCGCCCCTGCCCGCCATGGAGCAGCTGCCGCCCCGGGAGACGCCCCGTATGGTGACGGAGGTCATGGACGTGAATCAGGGCAAGCTGTCGCTGGGCTACCGCTGCACCACGGAGGATGTACCCGCCATGATCCTTGCCAACCTGATCTTCGGCGGCACCAGCAATTCCAAGCTGTTTATGAACGTGCGGGAGAAGCTGTCCCTGTGCTACTACGCCTCCAGCAGCTATGCCCGCAGCAAGAATATTATGACCGTCTCCAGCGGCGTGGAGCAGAAGGACTGTGACCGCGCCATGGAGGAGATCGCCCGCCAGCTCACCGCCGTGCAGAACGGCGAGTGGGAGGATTGGGAGCAGGACGGCGCCTTGCAGGCCATGCTCAGCTCCCTTACGTCCCTGCCGGACTCTCAGGGCGCGCTGGAGAACTACTATCTGGGTCAGATCGCCACGGACGCCGGTGAGACGCCGGAGGAGCTGACCGCGGCGCTGCGCGAGGTCACGAAGGAGCGCATCATGGCGGCGGCCCGGTCCGCCAAGCTGGACACCGTGTATTTCCTGCACGGAAAGGAGGAGGCGTAACATGGCACATTCCGAAAAGACCGTCTATCCCCGCATCGGCGAGGAGGTCATCCGCACAACGCTGGAAAACGGCCTGCCGGTGTTCGTCGTCCCCAAGAAGGACTATCGCCGCAAGTACGCCATGTTCGCCACCCGCTACGGCGGCATGGATATGCGCTTTCAACTGAACGGCCAGTGGCTGGACACCCCTGCCGGCATCGCCCACTATCTGGAGCATAAGATGTTCGACACCGAGGCGGGCAACGCCTTGCAGGAGCTGGCGAAGAACGGCGCAGAGCCCAACGCCTTTACGTCCAACGCCGTCACCTGCTACTACTTCGACTCCACGGAGAAATTCTACGAGAATCTGGAGATCCTGCTGTCCTTCGTGTCTGTCCCCTACTTCACCGAGGAGAGCGTGGAGAAGGAGCAGGGCATCATCGCTCAGGAGATCAACATGATCGAGGACAACCCGGAGTGGCAGGTCTACAAGCGCCTGATGCAGGCGCTGTACCACACCAGCCCCGCTCGCACCTCTGTGGCGGGCTCGGTGGAGAGCATCCGGCAGATCACGGCGCAGACCCTGTACGACTGCCACAAGGCGTTTTACACGCCGTCCAATATGTGTCTGGTGGTGGTGGGCGATGTGGACGCGGACAAGGTGCTGGAGACGGCGCGCCGCATCCTGCCGGAGAGCAGCGGCCCCGATATTCCCCGCGACCACGGCCCGGCGGAGGATCTGACGGCGGCGCAGCCGGAGACCAGCTGCACCATGGAGGTGGCCATGCCCACCTTCCTGCTGGGCTTCAAGTGTGCGCCGCAGGCCGATGGGCCGGAGCAGATGCGCGCCACCGCCATCGGGGAGCTGGCCTGCGACCTGATGATGGGCGAGTCCAGCCCGCTGTACGCCCGGCTGTACAGTCAGGGGCTTATCAACGGCTCCTTCGGTGCCAGCTATGACATTCTGCCCGGCGCGGCCTACGTCTACGCCGGCGGCGACAGCAAGGACCCTCACGCCGTGGCGCAGGCCATTCTGGCCGAGGCGAAGCGCCTGACGGAGGAGGGACTGGACGAGGCGTACTACCGCCGCATCATCAACGCAAACTTCGGCGCGGCCATGCGGGAGCTGAACTCCTTCGAGTCCATTGCCGTGTCCATGGTGGAGGGCTGCTTCCGCCGCTACGACGCCTACCGGTTCCCGGAGGTCTACGACAGCATCACCCAGCAGGACGTGCTGGACTTTATCCGCGACAGCTTTACGGAGAGGGGCATGGCGCTCTCCATCGTGTACCCGAAGGAGGGATGACCATTGCATATCATGACAGACAGCCCCATCCGCTTTCCGGGGCTTTTCGGAGACTGGGCGTTTACCGCCTCCGGCGTGGCCTTTCACATCGGCGGGAAGGCCATCTACTGGTACGGCATCATCATCGCGCTGGGCGTGGTGCTGGCACTGTGGTTCTGCATGACCCAGCGGGAGAAGTACGGCATCACGGAGGATGACCTGCTGGACGCCGTGCTGTGGGGCGTTCCGCTGGCCATTGTGGGCGCCCGGCTGTACTACGTGATCTTTTATCTCGACTTGTTCAAAAAGGCGGACGGCTCCTTCGACTGGGGCAGCGCCATCGCCATCTGGGACGGCGGACTGGCCATCTACGGCGGTGTGATCGCCGCATTCCTGACGGGCTTCGTGCTGTGCCGGAAAAAGGGCATCAAGATGGGTGCGCTGACCGATCTGGTGGTCATGGGCTTCCTCATCGGACAGGCCGTGGGGCGCTGGGGCAACTTCATGAACCGGGAGGCCTTCGGCACCGAGACGACCATGCCGTGGCGCATGGAACTGACCACGACCATGGGGACGAGCGTGGCCGTCCACCCCACATTCCTGTATGAGAGCCTGTGGAACGTGGTGGGACTGCTGCTTCTGGTGTTCATCGTGGCCCGCGCCCGCCGGTTTGACGGCGAGAACACATGGTTCTACTTCCTGTGGTACGGTCTGGGCCGGTTCTGGATCGAGGGCCTGCGTACCGACAGCCTGTATCTGTTCAACTGGACCATCGGCGGGCAGCCCATCCGGGTCAGCCAGGCGCTGAGCCTTGTGATGGTGCTGGTGTCCGCGTTTATGCTGTTCTACAATCTGAAGCTCCATCCCCACAAGCCGGAGGAGCTGTACGTCAGCCAGAAGGCCGCCCGTAAGGCGGCGGAAGATCAGGAGACATCCGGCGAGGAGCCGCCGCAGGACACCGCAGAATAACAAAAAAAGAACTCTGACCGACAGGTCAGAGTTCTTTTTATACAAGGCTCAGAAGCGGCGTCCGCCCACGAAGTTGCGGCTGTAATAGTTGGTGTTCAGGGAGGAGACACACACGCAGTAGCCGTTGCTGGAGGAGGACGAGGCGTGGATGAACTGATCGTCGCCCACATAAATGCCCACATGGGAGGCGGGGTAGCTGCCGTCGGAGAAGAATACCAGATCGCCGGGCTGCAGCTCACTGCGGCTGACATAGGTGCCGTACTTCAGCTGGGGGGTAGCACCGTGGGGCAGCGAGATGCCCAGCTGGTTGTACACATACATGGTAAAGCCGGAGCAGTCAAAGCCGCTGGGGGAGGCGCCGCCGTAGACATAGGGTACGCCCAGATACTGATAGGCGATGCTGACGGCGGAGCTGCCGGAGCCGCTGGAGGGTACAGAGGATGTGGTGTTGTCCGTGGAGGAACTGCCGGTATCCTCCGCCGGCAGGGAGGTACCCAGCGTCACATACTGCTGGGACACATAGCCATTGGTACCGTTATAGGATACGGCATACCAGCTGCCGCTCTGCGTCAGCACAGTGACAGCGGTACCCTTGGACAGGGTAGCCAGAATGGAAGAGGAGGTGTTGGCGCCGCTGCGGAGCCGGACATCCGAGGCGTTGATGACGCCGTCGCCCAGCGTTGTGCCGGAGCTTGCCGCGGCGGTCAGCTGCGCGGCGGCCTTAGCCTTGGCCTCCGCGGCGGCCTTCGCCTTTGCTTCCGCCTCTGCCTTGGCCTTGGCCTCTGCTTCTGCCTTGGCCTTCGCTTCCGCCTCCAGCCGCGTCACGGTGGCGGCGGCAGCCTCCATCGCGTCCGGCGCAGCCGGCGTCAGCGCGGCGCACAGCGCCGCACCGGAGGTCAGACCTGAGCCTGCCGCGCTGACCAGATTGGAGGAGGCGGAGGGCAGGGGAACAGATGTGTGCAGGGGAATGGCATACGCCACCGGCACCATCGTCTCCTTGACCCGCCCGTTGAGGACGGTGAAGCCGGTGACGGCGGATATCATCATAACGGCGGCCAGCGCCGCGATCAGAATGCGTTTCATAGGCTTACAGCTTTCCGGACAGCGCCCGCTCCAGCCAGATGGTGCCGACGTCCATGGCCGCGTACAGGCTGTCCTTCTCGGACTTCTTCACCACCCGGTCGCGGGAGCGAAGATCGGGATCCGTCAGCTGCAGCTGCACGGACACGCGGGTCGCCACGTCCATATCCTTCTCCTTCTTGGTGTCGAGGATCTGGAACATCACGATATATTTATCGGCCATGCTGCCGTAGTAGATCAGATTGTCCACCCGGCGCAGGGGATGATTTTTATAAACAAGGCCTTCGCCTTTTTTCACGTCTGCCATGAAAGTACCTCCATTGAAAAACTTTGTAACCGAATTGTAACACATCTGGCAGCGGCTGTCAACGCGCACCGGTAGGAAAAATTCGGAAAATGCCGTTGGAACGGGGAAAACAGGCGCAAAAAAATGCCGCACGGCTATGCCGCGCGGCATTTTTGTCACAGCCTTTACAGCTCCAGATAGCTCTTGACCAGCACCTGCAGCAGCTCATCCCGGTCGATCTTGCAGATCAGCGTCCGGGCGGAGTTGTGGTTGGTGATGTAGGTGGGGTCCGCCGACAGAATGTATCCCACGATCTGGTTGATGGGATCGTAGCCCTTCTCCTTCAGGGATTCGTAGACGGTGGTCAGGATATAGTGGACCTGTTGATCCTTATCCTCAGCCGCGTTGAACTTTCTGGTGTAATCGTCCATATTGGCACCGCCTTTCATCTATATGCTCCTTAGTATACGCCTTCTCCCGGTTTCTGTAAAGAGGGAAAAAGCACCGGTGCCGGAAAAAGGGGGCTGGTTCAGCGGGAGCGCAGCTCCGCGCCGAAGCGCTTGGACAGCTTTTTCAGCACGGAGTTGGCCACCTCCTCGATCTCGGCGGAGGTCAGGGTCTTTTCCGTGGAGCCGATGGTCAGCCGCGCCGTCAGGGACTTCTTGCCCGCCGGCACCTGCTTGCCCCGGTACTCGTCCACGAAGGACGCGCCGTGGAGCAGGGGGTTCTTCACGCCCTCGATGGTCTCGGCCACGTCCGCCCACTTCACCTCGCCGTCCAGCAGGAGGGAGATGTCATAGTCGGTCATGGGATACTCCGCCAGATGGGTGAAGGTGTTGGTGCGGGAGCGCAGGGGCACCAGCGCGTCCTGATCCAGCTGGAACAGCATGACATTGACATTCTTGATGCCGCAGGCCATGGACACCCGCTTGCTCAGCAGGGCCAGATCGCCGATGCGTTCCTCACCCAGATAGATGTTGAGCCACACCACCTCGTCGGCCCACACGGGCTTTTCCACCTGCCGGAAGTCATAGCGCTCCATGTGGGTGTAGCGGGGCATCATCTCCACCACGCCCTTGGCCTTGCGGAACAGGGCCGCCACGTCCTTGCCGGCGGACACGAAGGCACCGGCCACATTCTTGCGCTGGGAGGGCAGCTTTTCACGGGGATCGTAGGGGGTGGTGTAGTCTGTGTCGTGGAACACCTGCGCCGTCTCAAAGATGGCGAAATCACCGTAGTACCGCTCGTTCTTGGCCACCGCCTTGCACAGGTTGGGCAGCAGGGAGGAGCGGATAAAGCGCTCGGAGGGAGACGGCGGGGTAGAAAGCGCCAGAATGCCGTCGGTGCTCTGGAGGATGGCGTTGACATACGACTCCTCCATCCACGGGTAGCTGAAGATCTCCTGCATCCCGCAGCGGATGGAGAGGTACTCCTTGATATGCCGCTCCAGATCCTTGTCCAGCTGGTTGATGGCGCCGTCGAAGGAGGTGGTGATGGGCTCGGCCTCGAAGTTCTCGTAGCCGTACATCCGGGCGACCTCCTCCATGATGTCGGCCTTGATGGACACATCGCCGGTGGAGCGCCAGGTGGGTACCACCACGTGCATATTGTCGCCGTTGAAGGTGAGTTGGAAGCCCAGCGGTGCCAGCTTGGCGGTGATATCCTCCGGTGTCAGGGTCTTGCCCAGACGGCGCTCCAGCCAGCTGACAGGCACATCGATCTCCGCCTTTTGCAGCGGCACGGGGTAATGGTCGGCAAGGCCGGTGACCTGCATATCGGGATACAGCTCATGGAACAGCTGCATGGACAGGTCGAAGGCCTGGTCACAGCGCTCGGGGTCGATGGCCTTTTCGTACCGGGCGGAGGCCTCGGTGCGGTTGTCGTACCGCAGGGCGGTGCGGCGGATGCCGGCGGCCTGGAAGTTGGCGATCTCCAGAATGACCTTGCTGGTGGTGGGGAGGATGGAGTCCTTGACGCCGCCCATGACGCCCGCCAGACCCACGATGCCCGCATCGTCGGCGATGGTCAGATCGTCGGTGCTGAGGGGCAGCTCCTTGCCGTTGAGCAGCGTCAGCGTTTCGCCCGCTTTGGCGCGGCGAACGATGATGTGCCCGGCGATGTGGTCGGAATCATAGGCGTGGGAGGGCTGACCGGTGGCCAGCATCACATAGTTGGTGATATCCACCAGCGCGTTGATGGGGCGCATACCGGTTTTCCAGATCCGCACCTGCATCCAGTAGGGAGCGGGCTTGACGCAGACGTTTTCGATCTGCGTGCCGGTCATGCGCGGGCAGCGCTCTGTATCCTCCACGGTGACGCGGAACCCGGCGGTGTTCTCTACGTTCCGGTCGAAGTGGGGGAACTCCGCCATGGGCAGGTGGTACAGCGCCGCCAGCTCCCGGGCGATGCCGTAGTGACCCCACAGGTCGGGGCGGTTGGTCATGGATTTATTGTCGATCTCCAGAATGATGTCGTTGAGATCCAGCGCGTCGGCCAGCGGCGTACCGGCGGGGGCATCGAAGTCGCTGAGGTCGAGGATGACGGCCTCCCCCTCCACGGGGAACAGGTCGGCAAGGCCGATCTCCACGGCGCCGCAGATCATGCCGTAGCTCTCCACGCCCCGGAGCTTGCTCTGCTTGATCTCCACCGGCTCGCCCTCGCCGTGCCAGCGGCAGAAGGAGCCGGGCAGCGCCACCGCCACCTTCATGCCGCCGCGGAGGTTGGAGCCGCCGCAGACGATCTCCTTGATGTCGCCGCCGCCGATGTCGGTGCGGCAGATACGCAGCTTATCCGCGTTGGGGTGGGGCAGGACCTCCTTGATCTCACCCACCACCATATCGTGGAACGAAGCGCCCAGATCGACGGCGTCCTCCACCTCCACGGTGGACATGGTCAGGTCATAGGCCAGACGCTTCAGATCCATATCCTCCGGCAGCTTTACATAGTCCCGGATCCAATTCAGTGATACTTTCATTTCAGCACCCCTCCCTCATCAATGGAATTGCTCAAGGAACCGCAGGTCGGCGCTGTGGAACAGGCGGACGTCGTCCACGCCGTAGCGCATCATGACCAGACGGTCCAGACCGATGTTGACATAGAAGCCGGTGTACTCGTCGGGGTCGAGGCCCGCGGCCTTCAGAACGTTGGGATGGGGCGTGCCGCCGGGCATGACCTCGATCCAGCCCACGTGCTTGCACACGCTGCACCCCTTGCCGCCGCAGACCAGACAGCCCATGTCGATCTCAAAGCCCGGCTCCACGAAGGGGAAGAAGCCGGCGCGCATCCGCACCGGAACGTCCCGGCCGAACACCTTGCTCAGGATGCTCTTGATCATCACCTTGCCGGAGGCGAAGGTGAAGTCCTTGTCCACGATCAGCGCCTCGTACTGGAAGAAGGCGCGCTCGTGGCGGGCGTCCGTGGTCTCGTTGCGGTACACCTTGCCGGGGTACACAAAGCGGTAGGGGGGCTTGTGGGTCTGCATATAGCGGACGGAGCCGCCGGTCAGGTGGGGACGCAGGCACAGCTTGTCCCAGCACTCGCCCTTGTCGTGTCCGGCCAGCCAATAGGTGTCCATGCTCTCGCGGGCGGGATGGTTGGGAGGGAAGTTCAGGTTGTCGAAGCCGAACAGCTCGCTGGTGATATCGTCCTCCTCGTAGATCTCAAAGCCCATGGAGCGGAAGGCGTCGTTCAGGTCGTAGCACATCTGTGTGATGGGGTGCAGACCGCCGCTGGGGGGCAGTATGCCCGGCACGGAGATGTCGAAGTCGGGGTCCACCTCGGACGCCTTCATCTTCAGCTCATTGCGGCGCGCATCCAGCAGCTCGGTGAGCTGGGCCTTGGCCTGGTTCACCGCCTTGCCCATCTCCGGACGCAGGGATACGTCCAGCTTGGGCAGCTCCTTCAGCAGCTCTGTCAGACTGCCCTGCTTGCCCAGCAGCAGCGCCTTGATCTCCTGCAGCTCCGTCTCGGAGCGGACGGCCTCGATCTTGGCTTTGCCCTCGGTGAGCAGCTGTTCCAGTTTTTCCTTCATATTGTGTGAGTCCTCCTTTTGAGAGTTTCGTTTTGGGGATAAAAAAACACCTTTCATCCCACATGACATGGGACGAAAGGCAACGCTTCCGTGGTACCACCCAGCTTCGCGGACAGTGTCCGCGCACTCGTTTCCCGGTAACGGAGGATGATCCGGCCGCGCATTTCCTCGCGGCAGCTCCCGGGCGAACACTGCGATGTATCTCAGGCCGGCTTGCAGCCGGTGGCCGGCCCTCTCTTGGAGATGCGTCTACGCAGATCTTCCCGTTCATAGCTTTTTGTCGTATGGATACACTTATACCACACGGGAAATGAACTTGCAAGCACTTTTTTCCCACTGTGCGGCGAAAATAGCAGAAATGGCGATTGACAAATGTGATATACTGAACAAAAAACACGAAAAGGGGTGACTGCCATGCTGACGCTGGACGCCGCCTATGTGCGCGCCGCCCTGCCCCGCCGCGACCCGGAGGGTCACAAGGGCGATTTCGGAAAGGTCTATGTGCTGGGCGGCAGCGTGGGCTACACCGGCGCGCCGGTGTTCTGTTCCCGCGCCGCCGTCCGCTCCGGCTGCGGACTGGTCTTTCTGGGCGTCCCGTCCGACATCTGGCAGGTGGCGGCGGTGAAGTCCGATGAGGCCATGCCCCACCCGCTGCCGTCGCTGGACGGAAAGCTGTGTCTGTCGGCGGAGGAGGACATCCGCCGCCGCGCCGCCGGGTGCGATGCCGTGGCTGTGGGCTGCGGCATGGGACGCGGCGAGGAGACCGACGGGCTGGTGTGCCGTCTGCTGGCGCTGGAGCAGCCGCTGGTGCTGGACGCCGATGGCATAAACGCGCTGGAATGGCATATAGATGAGTTGTCCCGCCGCCGCGGTCTTGTGACGGTGCTGACACCCCACGAGGGGGAGTTCTTCCGCGTGGGCGGCGACGTGAGCCGGGGCCGGGAGAGCGGTGCGGCGGCCTACGCCGCGCGCCGGGGCGTCTATCTGGTGCTGAAGGGCCACCGGACGGTGATCGCCGCGCCGGACGGCCGGTTGGCGGTGAACACCACCGGCAATGACGGCATGGCAAAGGGCGGCAGCGGCGATATCCTCACCGGCATGACCGCCAGCCTGCTGGCACAGGGCATGGAGCCGTTTGCCGCCTGCTGCTGCGCCGTATGGCTCCACGGCCGGGCCGGCGATCTGGCGGCGGCGGAGAAGGGACGGCGGGGCATGACCCCCGGCGACCTGTTAGAGAAGCTTCCCTATGCGCTGAAAGAGGTGGAGTAGCGGAGAGCCTTCCTGAAAAGGAGGGAGAGCTGTGAACAAGATCATATGGCCGCTGCTGCTGTGCGCCGTCCTGTGCGGCTGCGGCGGCGGGGAGACGGGCAACGCCGTGCAGGAGCAGTACCGCACGCTGGAGACGGCGCGGCTGGAGGCGGAGGTCACCAGCCACACGTCCACGGACAGCCGGACGTTCACCCTGCTGTGCAGCTACGACGCGGACGGGGACGCCGTTACCACCGTCACCGACCCCGGCGAGCTGGCGGGACTTACCGCCGTGGTATCGGGGACAGATATGACGCTGAGCAGCGAGGGGCTGCAATTACCGGCGGGGGCGTCGCTGGATATCTGCCCGGCCAACTGCCTGCCCTACCTGCTGCGGGCGCTGGCGGACGGGTACGTGCTGGAGCAGAGCAGCGAGGCGCTGGACGACACGCCCTGCCTGCGTCTGGCGCTGGACACCACCGCCCCCGGCGGAGGCAAGGTGCTGTGCGCCGTCTGGCTGGACGCGGAGGGGCTTTTCCCGCGGTACGCGGAGTTTTCACGAAATGAACAGGTGGTGCTGACAGTGAAGCTGCTGGCGTTCACCTGTACCACATCGGAGGGATAAACATGGAGTCTACACTGAGGAGAACATGGGCGGAGATCGATCTGGACGCGCTGGCGTACAACTACCATGCGCTGCGGCGGCGCGTAGGCGCGGACGTGAAGTTTCTGGGGGTGGTGAAGGCCGACGGCTACGGCCACGGCGCCGTGCAGGTCTCCCGCACCTTACAGACGCTGGGCGCGGACTATCTGGCGGTGTCCAGTCTGGACGAGGCCATGGAGCTGCGGGCGGGGGGCATCACCATGCCCATCCTCATTCTGGGGCATACGCCCCGGGAGCAGGTGAAGAACCTCATTGACCTGCACATCACCCAGGCGGTGTCCTGTCAGGCCAAGGCGCTGGAGTACAGCCAGGAGGCGGTGCGCTGCGGCGGCGAGCTGACCGTCCACATCAAGGTGGATACCGGTATGTCCCGGCTGGGCTATCTGGTGTCCGGCGGACACTTCGGCACCGGGACGGCAGACATCTGCGCCGCCTGCGGTCTGCCGGGTCTGCGGGCGGAGGGTATCTTCACCCACTTTGCCGTGGCGGACGAGCCGGATGCGGACAGCGCCGCCTATACCCGCGCCCAATTCGACTTGTTCCGCCGGGTGGTGGACGAGGTGGAGCGGCGGCGGGGACAGCGCTTCGCCATCCGTCACTGTGCCAACTCCGGCGCTGTGGCGTCCTATCCGGAGACATATCTGGACATGGTGCGCCCCGGCATCCTGCTGTACGGCTGCGGCGATCTGGCGGCGGGGCTGGGACTGCGTCCGGTGATGCGCCTGAAGACCACCGTCAGCACCATCAAGATCTACGAGCCGGGGACGGACGTGAGCTACGGACGGCAGTACACCACGCCCCGCACCACCCGTATGGGCGTAGTACCCTACGGCTATGCCGACGGTTTTTTCCGCTGTCTCAGCGGCAAGTGCCGGTTCGCCGCCAAGGGCGGCGACGCTCCCCAGCGGGGACGCATCTGCATGGATATGTGCATGGTCGACCTCACCGACCTGCCGGAGGTGCAGGTGGGGGACGAGCTGGAGATCTTCGGACACACCCACCCGGTGGAGGAGCTGGCCAAGCTGGCGGGCACCATCTCCTATGAGCTGACCTGCGCCGTCAGCAAGCGGGTACCCCGGGTGTACCTGCAAAACGGGCAGGAGGTGGAAAAGGAGCTGCTGCTCCGGTTCTGACGGTACGCCACGCCCTGTATCCGCATAAGATACAACGGGCGAAACAAAACCGGGATTTACGGACGCGCAAGGGTATAAATTCCGCGGCTGCGTGGGACAATGGAAGTGACCTGAGGACATATCCCTCCGGTACTTCTTGCGGCGGAGTGTGAACTTTGTGGATACGAATGTCAGACGCGGCGACATATACTACGCCGATCTCAGCCCCGTGGTGGGCAGCGAGCAGGGCGGTGTGCGCCCGGTGCTCATCGTGCAGAACGACACCGGCAACCGCCACAGCCCCACGGTCATCGCGGCGGCTATCACCTCCCAGCTGGGCAAGGCCAGACTGCCGACCCATATCGCGCTGGCGGCGCAGGGCAGCGGTCTGCCCAAGGATTCCGTGATCCTGCTGGAGCAGATCCGCACGCTGGATAAGCGCCGCCTGCGGGAGCGGATGGGCCGTGTGGACAGTGCTGTGATGGAACAGGTGGACGCCGCCATCGCCGTCAGCTTCGGACTTACCGGCAGCCATCTGGTGTGAGGCCGCCGGGACGACGCATAAGAAAAACAGGTCTGTGCATACCATGGCACAGACCTGTTTTTTGCGTGATGGGAGGGGGCGGCGCGGATGGAGGTGCCTGTCTGTCTGGAGAAGCGGCGGGTGGGAACGCTGGCGGTGACGCCGTCGGGGGCGGACACAGTGTTCCGCATCCGCTGCACCGGCCTGCCCGCAGGATTGTACCGCCTGTACGCCTGCGGTGACGGCGGGGAGCTGCTGCTGGGCGTCACGGAGGACGGCTGCCTGCACCGGCGGTTTTCCGCCGCCATGACCGCGTCGCTGGGGGCGGTGACATGGTGCCGCGCCCAGCCGGCGGCGGCTCCGCAATGGCGGCCGGCGACACTGTCGGACAGCCTGCCGTGGCACGTCCCTGCCGGTGCGCTGCTGCGGCGGGAGGGCGGCGTGACGCACCTGGCTGTGCCGTGGCCGCCGGATACGCCCCTCCCGCTGACGGAGCTGTTTTGCTTTGCCTCCGTGGGGCGACGGGAGGGAAAACGGTATGTTTTTTTCGTTTTTTCCGGCGGCTGGACGCCCGTCATGCCGGGGAAACCATAAAAAACCCGAAAAAAATCCCGGCGCCTACTACCATATCTTGTACATTTGTGATATACTTCCACTAATCAGCGGCTTTTCGCCGCAAGTTCAGGAGGGTCAGCATATGAGATGTCCCTATTGCGGATACAAAGAGAGCAAGGTGGTGGACTCCCGCCCTGCCGATGAGAGCAGCAGCATCCGCCGCCGCCGGGAGTGCCTGTCCTGCGAGAAGCGCTTTACCACCTACGAGACGGTGGAGAGCCTGCCCATGGTGGTCATCAAGAAGGACGGCTCCCGCCAGAGCTTCGACCGCAGCAAGGTGCTGCGCGGCATCCAGCGCTCCTGCGAAAAGCGTCCCGTCCCCGTGGCGGACATGGAGCGCATGGCCATGGAGATCGAGCAGGAGCTGCAAAACGCGCTGGAGCGGGAGGTCAGCACTGAGGTCATCGGCGAAAAGGTCATGGAGAAGCTGAAGAAGGCCGACGAGGTGGCCTATGTCCGCTTCGCCTCCGTCTACCGCCAGTTCAAGGATATCAACACCTTCATGAGCGAGCTGAACAAGCTGCTCAGCGAGAAGTAAGTCACAGGATATTCTTGATGCTGATCTGCTGCGTCTCCGCCACCATGCCCAGACAGGCGCGGAGCTCGGCCAGCGTGGGGCGCAGCTCCTCACTGTCCGCCTGACACAGCAGGACGGCCCGGCGCAGCAGCGTCTCGGCGTTGTTGATGTCCCCGTGCGTCACCACGATGTGGAGGTAGACCTGATCGGCCTGCCACAGCTCGTCCAGCCGCGCCAGCGCCGCCGACGCCTCCTCTGGATGCCCGGCAGCGGCGGCACGGTCGGCGGCCATGACCTCCGCCTGCCACGCATGGCACCGGCGAGTGAGGTATACCGCGTTGCACACGGAGAAGGCCAGCAGCACCGCCAGCACGAACAGGGGGATACGCACCGCCTTCATCGCACATCCTCCTTCAGCTGGCACACCACGGTGCCGTTCTCGTCCACCGACAGGAGGAACACGTCCCGGGCGTGCTTGATCCTGCGCTTTTGCAGCTGCTGGCGCAGCCAGTTCTCGTCGCGCCCCGCCAGATGCAGGTTCTCCGCCATGACGCGGCCGTCGTTGATGACCAGCGTGGGCAGGGATACGTCGTCCTCCACCGCCACGGCCATCTGCCGCGCCGTCAGGGGCTGCTGGTCGGCCCGCAGCAGCACGGACAGGTGTCCGCTGGTCTCCAGCACCGCGTATTTCACGGTGTTGATGTCCAGCACGCCCTGTCCCCGCAGCTCCTCCATCAGCTCGTCCAGCGTCAGGCGGTTGTGGTGCATCACCTCCTGCCGGATCTGGCCGTCCTTGATGACCAGCGCCGGCTCGCCGCATACCAGCGACCGGAACCGCACGTTCCGCAGGCTGATGCAGCTGAACAGGGTGGACAGCGCGATCAGCGCCAGGATTGGCACCACGCCGTTGAGCAGGGGAATGCCGAAATCCTGCATAGGCACCGACGCCAGATCGGAGATCAGCAGCGTCAGCACCAGCTCGATGGGCTCCAGCTCGCCGATCTGCCGCTTGCCGCTGAGCCGCAGGCCGGCGATCAGCAGCAGGTACAGGATGACGGTGCGCAAAAAAGCGGTCGCCAAGAGATACACGCCCTTTCCATAGGGTATTTTTTTCAGTATGTCCCCGTGGGGCGAAACTATGCCGGACGGGGACGGCGGATATCTTTTCTTTCGGGAGGAACAACAATATATGTGTGGCATTGTCGGATATGTGGGCGCACAACAGGCGGCCCCGATCCTGTTGGACGGCCTGCGCCGTCTGGAATATCGCGGCTACGACTCCGCCGGCATGGCGGTCTGCGGCCCGGAGGGGCTGCGGGTCTGCAAGGCCAAGGGCCGCTTGCAGGTACTGGCGGAGCTGACGGAGGAGGGACGCGCCATGCCCGGTACGCTGGGTGTGGGGCATACGCGCTGGGCCACCCACGGGGAGCCCAACGACGTCAACGCCCACCCGCAGGTCAGCCGGAGCGGGCTGTTCGCCGTTGTGCATAACGGCATTATCGAGAACTACGCCGTCCTTCGGGAGCGGCTGGAGAAAAAGGGCTACGTCTTCCGCTCCCAGACGGATACGGAGGTGGTGGCCCAGCTGCTGGAGGACTGCTACGTCGCCAGCCGCGACCTCTTTGAGGCGGTAAACGATATGCTCTCCGTGGTGGAGGGCGCTTACGCGCTGGGCATCGTCTGCCGCGACGCACCGGACAGGCTCATCGCCGTCCGAAAGGATGCGCCGCTGCTGCTGGGCTATGGTGAGGGCGAGAACTTCATCGCCTCGGATGTGACGGCGCTGCTCCCCTATACCCGGGACGTGGTGTACATGGATGACGGGGAGCTGGCGGTGGTCACCGCCGGCGGCATCCGCATCTATAACGAGCGCCGCCGCCCGGCGGAGAAGGAGCATCACCACATCGACTGGGACGTGGACGCCGCGGAAAAGGGCGGCTACGATCACTTTATGCTCAAGGAGATCTGCGAGCAGCCGGACGCCATTGCCCGCGCCATCACCGGCCGTATCCAGAAGGGACGGGTGGTGCTCAGCGACCTGACCATGACCGACCGGGAGGTACGGGAGCTGGGGCGTATCTGCATTGTGGCCTGCGGCTCCAGCTACCATGTGGGCATGGTGGGCAAGTACAATCTGGAGCGGATGCTCCGCCGCCCGGTGGAGGTGAGTCTCGCCTCCGAATTCCGGTACAGCGACCCCATCGTGGGGCCGGGGGATCTGGTCATCGTCATCAGCCAGTCCGGCGAGACGCTGGACTCCATGGCGGCTCTGCGGGAGGCGAAAAAGCGGGGCGCCCGCATTCTGTCCATCGTCAACGTGGTGGGCTCCTCCATCGCAAGAGAGTCCCACGATGTGCTGTATACATGGGCGGGACCAGAGATCGCCGTGGCCACCACCAAGGCGTACAGCACCCAGATGGCGGTGCTGAACCTGCTGGGCCTGTACTTCGGCGACATTCTCGGCACGGTGGATTTGGATACCTACACCGCCATGGTGCGGGGCATCGAGGCGCTGCCCCACCAGATGGCGCGTATCCTCGCCGATACGGCGGATATCCGCGCCGCCGCCAAGGAGCTGGCGGGACACGAGCAGATCTTCTTTATCGGCCGCAATCTGGACTACGCCCTGTCGCTGGAGGGAAGCCTGAAGCTCAAGGAGATCTCCTACATCCACTCCGAGGCCTACGCCTCCGGCGAGCTGAAGCACGGCACCATCTCCCTCATCGAGGAGGGGACGCCGGTCATTGCCGCCGCCACCTATATGCCGCTGTTCGACAAGGCCATGAGCAACGTGGTGGAGGTGCAGGCGCGAGGCGCCCATGTGCTGGCGCTCACCACCGAGAGCGGCGCGGAGCGGATGCACAGCCGTGTGGAGCGGGTGCTGACCGTGCCGGAGACGGAGACGATGCTGCTGCCCCAGCTGGGCGTGGTGCCGCTGCAGCTGCTGGCGTACTACATTGCGCTGGAGCGCGGGTGCGACATCGACAAGCCCCGCAACCTGGCCAAGAGCGTCACCGTGGAATAGGGAAAACAGGGGGGAGACGGACAAAAACCGTTTCCCCCCTTTCTTTTTTCAAAAGGGTATGTTATACTCAAAAATTGACTGAATACCAAGGAAAGGGCGTGTACGATATGCATGATGAGCTGCTGCGCCGGCTCAACGAGACGAAGACCATGTCCATCGTGGGTATGTGCAAGAACGCTGGCAAGACCACCATGCTCAACTGGCTGCTGACCAGCGACCACCTGCGCGGCACGTTGGGTCTGACCTCCATCGGGCGGGACGGCGAGTCCACCGACGTAGTCACCGGCACGGAGAAGCCCGGCATCTTCGTGAAGGAGGGTACCCTGATCGCCACGGCCAAGGATATGCTGCGTCTGGGCGACGTGACCAAGGAGATCCTGATGACCACCGGCATCCCCACCCCATTGGGCGAGGTGGTGATCCTCCGGGCGCGCAGCGCCGGGTATGTCCAGCTGGCCGGCCCGTCCATCACCACGCAGCTCAAGTCCGTGTCCCAGAGCTTCTTCGAGCTGGGCGCCGACCGCTCCATCATCGACGGTGCGCTGGGGCGGAAGAGCCTGGGCGCCCGCGCCGTGGCGGAGGGCGTCATCCTCTGCACCGGCGCCAGCTACCACATGAGCATGGAGAAGGTCATCGCCGACACGGTGCATGTCTACCGCCTGATGAATCTGCCCAAGGCGGCGGAGCTGCCGCCGGAGGCCGTGGACGGTCTGGAGGCCTGCGTCAAGGAGCACGGCGCGGCGCTGATCACCGGCGCTCTGACGGACACCATGGTACTGCCGCTGCTGCGCTCCGGCGTACTGCGCCGCTGCCGTCTGGTGGTGAAGGACCCCAGCAAGGTGCTGCTCAGCGCCGACACGCTGGATAAGCTGGTCACCCGGGAGGTGGCGCTGGAGACGGAGGAGGCCGCCCGTACCCTGTGCATCACCGTGAACCCGGTGTCGGCCTACGGATGGAAATTTGACAAGGACGAGTTCCTGCACCGTATGCGCGAGGCAGTGGACGTGCCTGTTATCAACGTAAAGGAGGAGTTGGCATGATCGAGATCCGATTTGAGGAGCGTGTGAAGATCGGTCTGCAATATGTGCTGGAGTCTCTGCACGGCTGTTCGCCCTTCGGGCAGGAGAAGATCCGCCGCCTGCGGTTCTATACGCCGGAGGAGCGGGCGGAGCTGGAGACGGAGCTGTACAACGTGGAGCGTGCCGCGGCCGCGGCGGAGGAGCTGAAGGGCCAGTACACCAAGCTGATGACCGGCCTGTGCCAGATGAAGGACATCCGCACGTCCCTGCGCCGCTGCGCAGCGGGGGAGACGCCGGACCATGTGGAGCTGTTTGAGATCAAGGGCTACCTCCAGCGGCTGGACGGCCTGCGTCCGCTGCTGGCGGAGATCGACGCTGTCACCCATTTCAAGGGCATCGCCCTCCACGACCCCAAGCCCGCGCTGGCCATTCTGGACCCGGACGGCACCGGCAGCCGGGGTTTCTACATCCCCGACAGCGCCACCGCCAAGCTCAAGGAGGTCCGTCAGGCCAAGAAGGACGTGGAGGAGCGTCTTTTCAAGGCGGCGACGGACGCGGAGAAGGACGACCTGCGCCTGAAGCGCACCCGCCTGTGCGCCGACGAGGACGCCGAGGAGATGCACGTCCGCAAGGCCATGGGCGCCGCACTGGCGCCGATGGTGGACGACCTGCTGGCGGACGCGGAGACCTCCGGCCGGCTGGACTTCATCGTGCAGAAGGCGCTGTTCGCCGTGCGCTTCGGCGGCATCCGCCCCGAGATCACCGACGGTGAGCTGGAACTGACCGACATGATCAACCCCGAGATCTGCGACCTGCTGGAGGAGCAGGGGCGGCGCTTCGTCCCCGTCTCCATCCATCTGGAGCAGGGCGCGACGGTTATCACCGGCGCCAACATGGGCGGCAAGTCCGTGGCCATGAAGACCGTGGCGCTCAACGCCCTGCTGCTGCAGGCGGGCTTTCTGGTCTGTGCCAGGGAGGCGCGGATGCCTCTGTTCCACAGCGTGAAGATGCTGTTTGACGACCTCCAGTCCATCCAGTCCGGACTCAGCGGCTTCGGCTCCGAGATCGTCCAGTTCCAGAAGGCGCTGGCCGAGGTGGAGCAGGGCTACTCCCTGTTCCTGCTGGACGAGTTCGCCCGCGGCACCAACCCCGACGAGGGCGCCGTCATTGTGCAGGCTGTCACCCGGTACCTCAACGATGTCAACGCCATTTCGCTGCTGACCACCCACTATGACAAGGTGGCGGAGTACGCCAAGCTCCACTACCAGATCATCGGCCTGCGGGATGTGGATACCGAGCAGATCCGCCGGGAGCTGTCCGCCACAAACGAGGACGGCGTGGCTGTCATCGCCCGCCACATGAACTACGGCCTGTACCGGGTGGAGGGCCGCTCCGACTGTCCGCGGGACGCGCTGAACATCTGTCGGATGCTGTCTTTGAAGCCGGAGATCCTCAAAATGGTGGAGGAAGCCTATTGATTTTCGCGGTGCGAAAAAAGTCGTAAAGAAGCTGCAAAAAGTTTTCAAGCTGCAAAAATATTATTGTCAAGCTTGTCACGAAGTCCCTTGACAAACGCCCTAAAACCAGTATAATTTAAACGTAGGATTTCGTGAATATCAGTCAATAGAGGCGCGAAAAGCGGGGTACTGCTGCGTGTGGGGACAGGCACCCGAGCAGCGTAGCAGGAAGGAGCTTTTCGCCGAAAGCAGCAGGCCCGCCTGAGACCTGCCGCTTGGCAGCGCGGTGTAAGCGGCGCTGCTGTCATGTAGAGATACATGGAGCGCTATTGGTCAATGACCTTGACCGATAGCGCCCTTTTTCATACCCAAAGAAGAGCGATAACGGCCGGAGCTGGTGTTTGAGAAATTGCACGTCCAAAAATTTTAAGGAGGAAATACTTATGGAAAAGATGACTTCTCTGCTGCGTCTGCGTATGAGCGCCAAGGATGCTCATTACGGCGGAAACCTGGTGGACGGTGCCCACATGGTCCACCTGTTCGGTGATGTCGCTACCGAGCTGCTGATCAAGTGCGACGGTGATGAGGGCCTGTTCTGCGCGTATGACAACGTGGAGTTCCTGGCTCCCGTGTACGCCGGCGACTACATCGAGGCCTATGGCGAGATCGAGAAGATCGGCAACACCTCCCGCACCATGAAGTTCGAGGCCCGCAAGGTCATCGTCTCCCGCCCCGACATCAGCGCCTCTGCCGCTGACGTTCTGGCCGAGCCCGTGGTGGTCTGCCGCGCTCACGGCACCTGCGTGACCCCCAAGGATTGCCAGCGCAAAAAGATCGAGAAGTAAGGGAGTGTCATGATGGAAAAGCTCATTATCACGGCCGCTATCTGCGGCGCTGAGGTCACTAAGGCCTCCAACCCCGCTGTTCCCTACACCGTAGAGGAGATGGTCCGCGAGGCCAAGTCCGCCTACGAGGCCGGTGCTGCCATCCTGCACATCCATGTCCGCAACGATGACGGTACCCCCACTCAGGACCGCGAGCGCTTCCGTGTCGTGATGGATGCCATCCGCAAGGAGCTGCCCGACGTCATCATGATCCCCTCCACCGGCGGCGCCACCGGCATGAGCCCCGAGGAGCGTCTGCAGCCCACCGAGCTGTTCCCCGAGATGGCTACCCTCGACTGCGGCACCTGCAACTTCGGCGACGAGATCTTCGACAACACCATGCCCACCATGCGCGCCTTCGGCAAGCGTATGCTGGCCAACAACATCAAGCCCGAGTATGAGTGCTTCGAGATCGGCCATCTGGATACCATCCTGACCATGGCCAAGAAGGGCGAGGTCCCCGGCGCTCCCATGCAGTTCAACTTCGTGCTGGGCGTCAACGGCTGCACCCCCGCCACTATTCCCAACCTGTGCCATCTGGTGAGCCAGATCCCCGCCGGCTCCACCTGGACTGTCACCGGCGTCGGCAAGTCCGCCTGGACCATGGCTGCTGCCGGTATCGCCATGGGCGGCAACGTCCGTGTCGGCTTCGAGGACAACGTCTATCTGGGCAAGGGCCAGAAGGCCGGCTCCAACGGCGAGCTGGTGGCCAAGGTCGTCCGCTTGGCCAAGGAGCTGGGCCGCGAGATCGCTACCCCCGCTGAGGCCCGCGAGATCCTGAGCCTCAAGCCCCTGAAGTAAGTTACCACATAGAATCAAGATATATTTTTTAGGAGGATATTTACAATGGCTGAACTGAAAGGCAACAAGTACGGTTCCCACCGCGTTATCGAGCCCAAGGGCGTTCTGACCCAGGCTGCTTGGAAGGTCGACAACGACATGACCAAGGTCTACTCCAACGAGATCGTCTGCGACGTGACCTCCCTGAACATCGACTCCGCTTCCTTCACCCAGATCTCCGAGGCCTGCGGCGGCGACGAGAAGAAGATCGGCGAGATGATCCTGGGCATCGTTGCTGAGCGCGGCAAGCAGCAGAACCCCGTGACCGGTTCCGGCGGTATGTTCAAGGGCGTCGTCGCTCACATCGGCGAGGACCTGAAGAAGAAGCCCGGCTTCGACCTGAAGGAAGGCGACAAGATCGTCTCCCTGGTGTCCCTGTCCATGACCCCGCTGAAGATCGACAAGATCCTGTCCATCCACAAGGATATCGACCGCGTTGACATCGTCGGCAAGGCCATCCTGTTCGAGTCCGCTCTGTATGCCAAGATGCCCGAGGATATGTCCGAGCCTCTGGCTCTGGCCGCTCTGGACGTGGCCGGCGCTCCCGCGCAGGCCCGCAAGCTGCCCCACGAGGGCGACAGCGTCCTGATCCTGGGCGCCAACGGCAAGTCCGGCGTGCTGTGCGGCTGGGAGGCCATGAAGAAGGTCGGCCCCAAGGGCAAGGTCGTGGGCGTTGTCCGCAATCCCAAGCAGGTTCCCGGCCTGATGGAGCTGGGCGTTTACACCGACGTCATCGTCGCCGACTGCACCAAGCCCGTTGAGGTCATGGAGGCTGCTCTGGCTGTCAACGATGGCAAGGAGTACGATCTGTCCATCTGCTGCGTGAACATCGAGTCCTGCGAGATGTCCGCCATCCTGCCTGTCCGTGACGACGGTATGGTGTACTTCTTCTCCATGGCTACCTCCTTCACCAAGGCTGCTCTGGGCGCTGAGGGTATCGGCAAGGACGTGACCATGATCATCGGCAACGGCTACACCAAGAACCACGCCAACATCACCCTGGATGTGCTGCGCGAGAACCCCAAGCTGCGTAAGCTGTTCGACGAGAAGTACTGCTAAACGACTTCCTTCAAAGCTGGGGGGCCCGTGTGGCTCCCCAGCCTTTGACCTACACCGAAACAACACGATATTGTGAAGGAGAAACGACTATGAAGACTCGCAACGGTTTGTTCGCCGACGTTCCCGAGAATCTGTGGAACGACTGGCATTGGCAGGTCGCCAACCGCGCTGAGACGGTTGAGGATCTGAAGAAGTACATGACCCTGACTCCCGATGAGGAAGAGGGCGTCCGCAAGACCCTGGGCAAGCTGCGCATGGCTGTTACCCCCTACTACCTGTCCCTGATCGATCTGGACGATCCCTTCGATCCCATCCGCAAGATGGCTATCCCCCGCGCTGAGGAGCTGGAGTATGCCGATTACGAGGATGCCGATCCCCTGCACGAGGATACCGACTCCCCCACCCCCGGCCTGACCCACCGTTATCCTGACCGCGTGCTGCTGCTGATCACCGACCAGTGCTCCATGTACTGCCGTCACTGCACCCGCCGCCGCTTCGCCGGTCAGAACGACTGCGAAGTGCCCATGCAGCAGATCGACAAGTGCATCGACTACGTGGCCGCTCATCCCGAGGTCCGCGATGTCCTGCTGTCCGGCGGTGACTCCCTGATGGTCTCCGATGAGATCCTGGAGTACATCATCAAGCGCGTGCGCGCCATCCCCCACGTGGAGATCGTCCGTCTGGGCTCCCGCACCCCCGTTGTGTGCCCCCAGCGTATCACGCCCGAGCTGTGCGCCATGCTGAAGAAGTATCATCCCGTGTGGCTGAACACCCACTTCAACACCCCCAAGGAGTTCACTCCCGAGGCTGCCAAGGCCTGCGCAATGCTGGCTGACGCCGGTATCCCCCTGGGCAACCAGTCCGTGCTGCTGGCCGGCGTGAACGATTGCTCCCACGTGATGATGGAGCTGGTCCACGGTCTGGTCAAGATGCGTGTCCGCCCCTACTACATCTATGCCTGCGATCCTTCCCTGGGTCTGAGCCACTTCCGTACTCCCGTGTCCAAGGGCATCGAGATCATGGAAGCTCTGCGCGGCCATACCTCCGGCTACTGCATCCCCACCTTCGTGGTCGACGCTCCCGGCGGCGGCGGCAAGACCCCCGTTATGCCCAACTACCTGATCTCCGAGACCCCCCGCAAGGTCATCCTGCGCAACTTCGAGGGCGTCATCACCTCCTACACCCAGCCCGAGCACTATGTTCAGGATTGCCACTGCGACGTCTGCACCGGCAAGAAGAAGGTGGAGAAGACCGGCGTGGCATGGGTCGCCGAGGGTACCAAGCAGCGCTATCTGGAGCCCACCAAGCTGCTGCGTAACGAGCGTCACGTCAAGAAGTAAGAGAGAGGTTAAACTATGGAAAGCAAACTCGGCTTGAATATGGAGCTGGTCGAACAGGCGCGTGCCTCTGCCGCCAAGGTGGCAGACGACACCCAGCAGTTCATTGACCAGCATACCACCGTCACGGTGGAGCGCGCTGTTTGCCGTCTGCTGGGTATCGATGGCGTCAACGATATGGACGTTCCTCTGCCCAACGTGGTGGTCGACCACCTGATGGCAAACTCCCTGCTGCCCGCCGGTGCTGCGTGGGCCATCGGCAACGCTATGGTGGAGACCGGCAAGGATCCCCAGGGCGTGGCGGAGGCTGTCAACAGCGGTGAGCTGGATCTGAGCAAGATCCCCGCTCACTCCGACGCGGAGATTCGTGCGGCCATCACCCCCGTGGTGAACGCCACCATGGATCGCATCAATAAGAACGTTGCCAAGCGCAACGCCTACCTGAAGGAGTGGGGCGATAAGGAAGGCCCGTACCTGTATATCATCGTGGCTACCGGTAATATCTACGAGGATATCATTCAGGCCAAGGCCGGTGCCAAGCAGGGCGCCGACATCATCGCCGTCATTCGTACCACCGGCCAGTCCCTGCTGGACTATGTGCCTTACGGCGCTACCACCGAGGGCTTCGGCGGCACCTATGCCACGCAGGAGAACTTCCGCCTCATGCGCGCCGCGCTGGACGAGGTGGGCGAGGAGCAGCACCGCTACATCCGGCTGTGCAACTACTGCTCCGGTCTGTGTATGCCCGAGATCGCCGCTATGGGCGCTCTGGAGCGTCTGGACGTTATGCTGAACGACGCTCTGTACGGCATCCTGTTCCGCGATATCAATATGCAGCGTACCATCGTCGACCAGTTCTTCTCCCGCGTGATCAACGGCTATGCCGGCGTGATCATCAACACCGGTGAGGATAACTACCTGACCACCGATGACGCCATCACCGCCGCCCATACCGTGCTGGCCTCCCAGTTCCTGAACGAGGCGTTTGCCAGGTCCGCCGGTATGCGCGAGGAGCAGATGGGTCTGGGCCACGCCTTCGAGATGGATCCCGCTGTGGAGAACACCTTCCTGTATGAGCTGGCACAGGCACAGATGGCCCGTGAGATCTTCCCCAACGCGCCTCTGAAGTATATGCCTCCCACGAAGTTCATGACCGGCAACATCTTCCGCGGCCACATTCAGGACGCCCTGTTCAACATGGTGACCATCCTGACCAACCAGCGGCTGTGCCTGCTGGGCATGATGACCGAGGCCATCCACACCCCGTTCATGTCCGACCGTGCTCTGTCTATCGAGAACGCTCAGTATATCTTCCGCACCATGAAGGATCTGGGCAGCGAGCTGACCTACAAGGAGAACGGTATCATCCGCAACCGCGCCAACGAGGTGCTGACCAAGGCCACCGACCTCCTGAAGGAGATCGAGAAGCTGGGCCTGTTCACCACCATCGAGAAGGGCATCTTCGCCGATGTCAAGCGTCCTAAGGACGGCGGCAAGGGCCTGAACGGCGTTGTGGTCAAGGACGACAAATACTTCAACCCCTTCGTTGAAGTCATGAAAGGCAAGGTGGGAGCATGAGCAGCGGACTGTATAACACCCATAAGATCGATTTCGATACCACGCTGGATCTGACCCGTCTGAAGCCCTACGGCGATACCATGAACGACGGTAAGGTGCAGACCAGCTTCACCCTGCCCGTCAAGGATGACGAGCGCGGTGAGGAGGCTGCCCGCCAGATCGCCAAGAAGATGGGCCTTGAGGAGCCCAACGTGGCATATCACACCGCGCTGGACAAGGAATTCACCTTCTATGTGGTCTACGGCAGCTGCGTCCACTCCGTGAACTACGAGGATATCCACGTCATCACCGTGGAGTCCGACGTGATGAGCATGGAGGACACCAACGACTACATCCGTGAGCATATCGGCCGCAAGGTCGTGATGGTCGGCGCCTCCACCGGCACCGACGCCCACACCGTTGGTATCGACGCTATCATGAACCGCAAGGGCTTTGCCGGCCACTACGGTCTGGAGCGCTACGAGATGATCGAGGCCTACAACCTGGGCTCTCAGGTTCCCAATGAGGAGTTCATCCAGAAGGCGCTGGAGCTGCACGCCGACGTGCTGCTGGTCTCCCAGACCGTTACCCAGAAGGATGTTCACATCCAGAACCTGACCAACCTCATCGAGCTGCTGGAGGCCGAGGGCCTGCGCGACAAGTTTGTTGTCTGCTGCGGCGGTCCCCGTATCACCCACGAGCTGGCCAAGGAGCTGGGCTATGATGCCGGCTTCGGCGCCGGCAAGTACGCCGATGACGTGGCGTCCTTCGCTGTGACCGAGATGGTCAAGCGCGGCATGAAATAAGATCCTCAGCAAAAGCGGAGAGCCGCTAACCCGACTCTCCGCTTTTTGTGCGGAATCCCTTCTGATTAAGGTAATTTGCGCAAAAACAACATGGTCATCCCTTGCTTTTTCGTGCAAAGGGTGCTATGATGCTATTGTTAGAAAAGTCACGAAGCCCCGTCCTCGTGACTGTAAACCACCGCCCGGCCGCCATACCCGGCGAGCCGCCCGGTGGCATAAAACAAGGAGGAACAGAAATGGCAAAGAAACCTGTACTGACTGCCCGTGAGGCAGCGGCAATGATCCCCGACGGCGCCACGATTATGTGCGGCGGCTTTCTGGCCTGCGGCCAGGCCCGCGCCATCGTCAAGGAGCTGGTAGCCCGCGGCACCAAGGATCTGACCCTGATCGCCAACGATATGGGTCGCGCCACCGGTCCCAAGGGTGAGGAGTTCTTCGGCATCGCGGAGCTGATCCACAATCATCAGGTCAAGCGCGTGATCGCCACCCACGTCGGCATGACCCCCGAGGTCGGCCAGCAGCACACCGAGGGTACGCTGGAGGTCAACCTGCTGCCTCAGGGTACGCTGGCTGAGTGCATCCGCGCTGCCGGCGCCGGTCTGGGCGGCGTGCTGACCCCCGTGGGCATCGACACCCTGGTGGAGGAGAGCCCCTTCTGCATGGGCCGTCAGACCATCGATGGCAAGGATTATCTGCTGATGAAGCCCATCCACGCTGATTTCGCCCTGCTGGGTACCTATAAGTGCGATGAGTTCGGCAACTGCTGGTACAAGGGCACCATGCGCAACTTCAACGTTGTCATGGCCACTGCCGCCGACACCGTGATTGCCGAGTGCGAGTACATCGTTCCCGTGGGTGACTTTGAGCCCGAGAACATCCATACCTACGGTATGTGCGTTGACTACATCGTGGAAGGAGACAGAAAGTAATGGAAAAGTCCGAGATCAAAGGCTTTATCGCCAAGCGCTGCGCCAAGGAGCTGAAGAACGGCGACGTCGTGAACCTGGGCATTGGCCTGCCCACCCTGATCCCCAACTATCTGCCCGAGGGCGTTGAGGTGATCATCCACGCTGAGCTGGGTATCGTCTCCGCCGGTGTGTCCCCCAAGGAGGGCGACGCCAACTACGATCCCTACCACGTTGTGGATGCCGGCGGCAGCCCCTCCTCCGTGGCTTTCGGCGGCGGCTTCATCGACTCCGCCACCAACTTCGGCCTGATCCGCGGCGGCCACGTGGACGCCTGCTTCCTGGGCGCTCTGGAAGTGGACGCCGAGGGTAACCTGGCCAACTGGATCATCCCCGGCAAGAAGATGCCCGGCATGGGCGGCGCCATGGATCTGTGCGTCGGTGCAAAGCACTGCATCGTCTGCATGGAGCACACCGCCAAGGGTAACCCCAAGATCTTCGAGAAGTGCCGTCTGCCCCTGACCGCCTCCCACTGCGTGAACAAGATCATCACCGAGATGTGCGTGTTCGACGTCACCAAGGACGGTCTGGTCATGACCGAGATCAACCCCGAGTTCACCGTCGAGGATGTGAAGGCCGCTACCGCTGCGCCCTTCGCCGTCGCCGCTGACCTCAAGAGCATGATCGACTGATCTGCCTGAAAAGAGCAAAAAGAAAAGACCCCACGGGGTCTTTTCTTTTTGCTCTTTTTTACCGCTTCAGGCGCTTGTCGCACTTCTTGCCCAGCCAGGTGCCAAGGCTCTGGAACACCTGCACCAGCAGCACCAGAATGATCACCGCCACCAGCATCACCAGATACTTGTACCGGTAGTAGCCGTAGTCGATGGCGATCTTGCCCAGACCGCCGCCGCCGATGATGCCGCTCATGGCGGAGTAGCCCAGAATGGTGGTCAGCGCGATGGTCACATTCTGGACGAGGGACGGTACGCTCTCCGGGATCATCACCTTGCAGATGATCTGCATGGGCGTGGCGCCCATGCTCTGGGCGGCCTCGATGATGTTGCCGTCCACCTCCCGAAGGCTGCTCTCCACCAGACGCGCCACGAAGGGGAATGCCGCCGCCACCAGCGGAACGATGGTGGCTGTGGTGCCAACGGCAGTGCCGATGAGCAAACGGGACAGGGGGAACACCATGATCATCAAAATCAGAAACGGGATGGAGCGCAGCAGATTGATGATGACGTTCAGCACCTGCATCAGCCAGCGGGGGAGAGGCAACACGCCGTTTTTCTCGCCCACCACCAGCAGCACGCCCAAGGGCAGACCGATGACCAGCGACAGCGCCGTGCTCACCACGGTGACATAGAACGTCTCCCACAGGGCGAAGGGCAGAGAGGGCAGCACGGTCAGCAGGTCCTGCACGGACTTTTGGGAAAACAGATCGCTGTACATACTCACTCCACCTCCTCTACCTGTACGTTGGCCACATTGTGGAGAAACGCCACGGCCTTGTCAAACTGGCTGCTGGGGATGCCCAGCATCATGCTGCCGTATACCGTTTCGGACAGCTTCTGGGTGCTGGCGGAGATGACGTTGCAGAGGATACCCTCCTCCGATGCCAGCCGGGCGATCATGGGGATGCTGGTGGTCGCGGCATCCTTGAACACCAGCCGCACCAGCTTTTCGCCTGCCGGATCGTAGACCTGCGCGTCGGCGCCGCCGGGGAATACCAGCCGCCGCCCCGCCGCGGACTTGGGCGCGGCGAACACCGTGCCAACCAGTCCGGACTCCGCCACGCGGCCCTCGTCCAGAATGGCAACGTGGGTGCAGATCTCCTTCACCACGCTCATCTGGTGGGTGATGACCACCACGGTGATGCCCAGCTTCTTGTTGATATCCCGGATCAGCTCCAGAATTTGCCGGGTGGTGTTGGGGTCCAGCGCGCTGGTGGCCTCATCGCACAGCAGCACCTTGGGATGGGTGGCCAGTGCGCGGGCGATGGCGACACGCTGCTGCTGGCCGCCGGACAGCTGGGCCGGGTAGGAATCCGCCTTGTCGGGCAGTCCCACCAGCTCCAGCAGCTCACGGGCGCGCTGCTCCGCCTCGGCCTTCTTCACACCTGCCAGCTCCATGGGAAAGCAGACATTCCGCAGGCAGGTGCGCTGCATCAGCAGGTTGAACCGCTGGAAGATCATGGTGATCTCCCGCCGCGCCGCCCGGAGCTGGGCGGGGGTCATGGTGTCCAGCCGCTGGCCGTTGACGATGATCTCACCGCTGGTAGGCTTCTCCAGCAGGTTGATGCACCGCACCAGCGTGCTCTTACCAGCGCCGGACATACCGATGATGCCGTAAATGTCGCCGTCTTCGATGGTGAGGGAGACGTCCTTGAGAGCGTCTACCCCGCCGGCTGTGCCGGAATCAAATGTTTTGCTGACGTGCTTCAGTTCGATCATGGACGTCTCCCTCCTTTCTCACTTACTTGGTGGTCAGCGCGTCCAGCGTGGTCTGCTTGCCGCCGTACAGGCCCATGGGCTCCACGTGGATAGCGGCGATGGAGGCGATGTGGGTGCCGTTCTGGGCGTTGAAGTCCTCCAGATAGGGCAGGTGCTGGAAGTAGTTGGCGTCCACGGTGCCGTCATCCACCACGGTGTTGGGTACCACGTAGTCGTTGTAGCTCTTGATATCCAGCGTGATGTCCTTGGCGGCCAGGATCTCCTTGGCCACCTCCAGGATCTCGGCGTGGGGCGTGGGGGAGGCGGCGATGGTGATGGTCTGTCCCTTCAGAGCCTCGTAGTCCACGGAGGTGTCATAGCCGTCGGTGGGGTTCTCCACCACGGATACCACGGAGCCGGCGTACTTCTCTGCGATGTAGTCAGCCACCTGCTTGCTCTCCAGCGCGGCCTTCAGGGCCAGGATCTTGGGCTCGTTCTCGCTGCCCTCCTTCACTGCCAGAATGTTGGCGTAGGCGGAGGCGCTGCCCTCGATGAACAGGGAGTCGTTGACGGGGTTCAGACCCGCGTTGATGGCGTAGTTGCTGTTGATGACCGCGTAGTCCAGATCAGGCAGCATATTGGGCAGCTGGGCGGCCTCAGCCTCCACGATCTCCACGTTGTAGGGGTTGTCTACGATGTCGTTCTTGGTGGCGGTGATGCCGGCGCCGTCGGCCAGCTTGATGATGCCGTTCTCCTGCAGCAGCAGCAGGGCGCGGGCCTCGTTGGTGGTGTCGTTAGGTACGCCGATCTTAACGGCGGTCTTGGTATCGCCGCTGTTGTCACCGTCGGTGTTGGTGTCCTTGCCGCCGCAGGCCGTCAGGCTCAGGGCCAGGATCAGGGTCAGGGCCAGAGCGGCCAGACGAGTGAAATAAGTACGTTTCATCTTCATGTCTCCTTTTCAGATATGTCGTAAGGAATGTATGATCTTGCTGACGGCGTACCGCGGGACTGTGCACACGCCCTGCGGTGCGCCGGAACAAACGGAAGGGGGCGCATCCAAGCGCCGGAAAAAACAAAAACAGCGGCAGGCCGATCGACCTTCCGCTGCTCGTTCACACACCGGCTTTTACAAGCCGTTCAACAGTTTTTGGAAAGCAATCGATCATTTTGGGCGCGCAGAAACATGCACATGGACATCATACCCATGCACATCTGGCACATCATCATGGCAGTGCTGCGACGCTTCATGCTGCTTTCCTCCTCGCTGTATTTGCTGAAGTTGGGCGCATCATAACGCTTTCGCCGCCAAATGTCAACCCTATTTGCGTATTTTGGCGTTTTTTCCAAAAAAGTACCGGACATAAGCGGACGTTTTCGTGCCATCTGCCATGACGCAAATTCTTCTTGCACAAACCACAAGATGGTGTATAATGGAACGGTGTAAACCACAACAGGGAAGGGGAGAGAGCCATGTTATCCCACGTTTTTGACCTCATCGCACAGGAGGAACAGCGGCAGGCGACCACCGTGGAGCTGATCGCCAGCGAGAATTTTGCCAGCGAGAACGTACTCCGTGCGGTGGGAAGCTGTCTGACCAATAAATATTCCGAGGGCTATCCCGCCCACCGCGCCATGGGCAATCAGGGCCGCTACTACGGCGGCTGCCATGTGGTGGACGAGCTGGAGGAGTACTGCATCGCCAAGTGGAAGGAGGTCTTTGCCACCGACTACCATGTGAACGTGCAGCCCCACAGCGGCTCATCGGCCAATATGGCGGCGTATATGGCGCTGCTGCAGCCCGGCGACACGGTGCTGTCCATGAGTCTTGCCAACGGCGGACATCTGACCCACGGCTCGCCGGTGAACTTCTCCGGCAAGCTGTACGACCTCCATTTCTACGACGTGGACGGCGACGGTCTTATCGACTACGACGGCATGGAGCGTATGGCGCTTGCACTGCGGCCCAAGCTCATCATCGCCGGCGCGTCGGCGTACAGCCGTACCATCGACTTTGCCCGCTTTGCCGCCGCCGCAAAGGAGGCGGGGGCGTATTTCATGGTGGACATGGCCCACATCGCCGGTCTGGTGGCGGCGGGGGAGCATCCCAGTCCCTTCGGGCTGGCGGATATCATCACCACCACCACCCACAAGACCCTGCGGGGGCCTCGCGGCGGTATGATCTTCTGCCGCCCGGCGCTTGCCAGGAAGGTGGACAGCGCCGTGTTCCCCGGTATGCAGGGCGGCCCCTTGGAGCACGTCATCGCCGGTAAGGCGGTGGCGGCGGAGGAGGCGCTGACCCCGGCCTACCGCACCTATATCCACAACGTGGTGGCCAACTGCAAGGCCATGGCGGAGACCTTCACGGCCATGGGCTACCATGTGGTCACCGGCGGCACCGACAACCACCTGTTCCTGCTGGATCTGACGGACACCGGCCTGACCGGCGGAGAGGTGCAGGAGCGTCTGGACGGGTGCGGCATCACCCTGAACAAGAACTGCGTACCCGGCGACAAGCGCCCGCCGTCCCAGACCAGCGGCGTCCGCATCGGCACCGCCGCCATGACCACCAAGGGCTATACGGCGGAGGATTTCCGCCGCGTTGCCCACCGTATCGATGAGGTGGTGCGGCAGATGATGGCGGAAAAGGCCGCACAGGCGTAAAGCGCCTTATAGAGAGCAAAAAAGTATCCCACGGCTGTGCCGTGGGATACTTTTTATGTTCGTTATGCTGCGGTTTTTCGCAGGAACCGCCGGAGGAACCACACGGCCATCACCGCGCACAGCGCCTCGGAGATCACCGGTGCAAACCAGATGCCCGTGCCGCCCACGGCTGCCGCCAACAGCAGCAGCGCGCCGGCCTGGAACGCAAGTCCGCGGCCCACAGAGATGGAGATAGCCGCCTTCGGCCGCTCCACCGCCGTCAGGAAGCCGCCCATGAGGATGTTGCTTCCCAGCAGTATGTAGCACAGGCCATACCGCCGCAGCGCGCCCGCCGCGCTGCCCAGCAGCTCCGGCTTTTCCGCGTCGAGGAAGATCCCGGCGATCTGGGGGGCAAAGATCATCACACCGGCGAAGATCACCGCCGTCATGATGCCCACCGCCGTAAAGCCGTACCGCAGCAGCTTTTTGTAGCCCGCCGCGTCCTCCTTGCCATAGTGGTAGCTGACCAGCGGCTGGCTGCCCTGGGAGATACCCAGCATGGTGTTGATGATGAGGGTATTCACATAGGCGATGATGGTGTAGCACACCAGTCCGTCGTCGCCGAGGCACCGGAGGATGACCCGGTTGAACAGGAAGATCATCACGCCGTTGCACAGCTCCGTCACGCCGTCGGCAAAGCCCAGCGGGAGCAGCCGCTTGTAGATGCTCCAGTCCATCCTGAACTTCACGAAGTGGAAGGTGTTGTGTCCGCCCAGGAAGTGGCGCAGATAGATGATGCAGGTCAGAAGCTGGGAAAGTCCCGTGGCGAAGGCCGCGCCCCACACACCCAGATCCAGCACGAAGATGGCGATATAGTCCAGCACGCAGTTGGCCAGACAGCCGGTGATGACCGTCAGGATGGCCAGACGGGGATAGCCGTCGGTCTTGATCAGCACCTCCATGTTATAGGAGACGATGAAGCACAGCGCGAAGGGGGCCAGGCCCCGGAGATAGTCAATGGTATATTGATACGTTACGCCCTTTGCACCCAGCAGCACGGCGAACGGCTCCAGAAATACGAAGACGAGGACGGTGATGGTCAGGCCGATGCAGGTCAGCAGCACAGTGTTCTGTGAGAACAGGCTATTGGCCTTCTCGCCTTGGTTTTGCCCCAGATAGATGGCGATGATGGTGCTGGTGCCGACGGCGAAGATGACGCCGATGGAGAACAGCACGTTGGTGAACGGCACCGCCAGATTCACCGCCGCCATGGCGTATTCGCCTACGCCCTTGGCGACCATCAGCCCGTCCACGATGGAGTACAGGCTGAAAACCATGAGGGATGCCACCGTAGCGGCTACGAAATGCAGGAATTGTGATAACAGACTTCGCTCATTGAGCATTTTGGATGAGGTTCCTTTCTTTTTGATTTCCGTTTCGGATATACAATTCTATTCTAACGAAAAAAAGTCGTTCTGTCAAATACTCTTGTCATGAATGGCAAGACAGTTTATAATTATCTTGATTAAAAAATCTGTGGGGGTATTTTTTATGGAAGCCTATGTGATGGACGCTTTTTCCGCCCGCCTGTTCGGCGGCAATCAGGCCGGTGTAGTGCTGCCGGAGCATCCGCTGGACGACGGCGTGATGCAGCAGATCGCCGCCGAATTCAAGCACTCCGAGACCGCCTTTGCCGCCGTGGAGCCGGACGGCAGCGTGACGCTGCGCTACTTCACACCGGCGGGGGAGGTGGAGCTGTGCGGCCACGCCACCATCGCCACCTTTGCCCTGCTGCGGGCGCTGGGGCGCATCGGGGACGGCACCGTCACCGCCCACACCAAGGCCGCCCAGCTTGCCATCGAGGTGCAGGGCGACACGGTGTGGATGGACATGGCACCGCCCCGCTGGCTCCGGGAGCTGACGGCGGCGGAGCTGCCGGCGCTGTACGAGGCCTACGGCCTGACACCGGCGGATTGCCCGGAGGGGCTGCTGCCCGCCATCGTCTCCACCGGCCTTGCCGATGTCATGATGCCCGTCCGGGATCACGACACCCTGCTGCGCGCCGTCCAGAACGAGGCGGCGGTAACGGCGCTGTCCAAGAAGTATGACGTCACCGGCGTCCATATGTTCTGCCTCGGCGACGACTGCACCGCCTATTGCAGCAACTATGCGCCGCTGTACGACATCCCGGAGGAGTGCGCCACCGGCACCAGCAACGGCGCATTGACCTACTACCTCTACCGCCACGGCATGGTGCAGCCGGAGCGGGAGAACGTATTTTTGCAGGGCGAGCATATGCACCGTCCCTCGGAGATCCGCAGCCGCCTGTATGCATCGGGCGACGCCGTCACCGTGCGGGTGGGCGGCCGCGCCGTCATGAGCATGGCCTGCGACATAAAGCTATAAAACAAACAGTCCACGGCAAAGCCGTGGACTGTTTGTTTTGCGATGACAACCTGAGGTTGCGCCGTTTTACCCCGCAAATATCCGATGCAACCTGAGGTTGATAGACACCGCCCCGCGGGTGGGGTATACTGCGGCAAAAGAAAGGAGTGGAGCATATGGAGGCCAAACGCACATATTCCGTCAAGGGCGTTCTGACCGCGGTGGGCAAGTCCCTGCTGTACCTGCTGTTCTTTCTGGCGGTGCAGCTCCTGGCGGGCATCGTCTATGCCGCTCTTGCCGTCGCCGGCGGTGCGGACGCCGGAAGCATGCTCGGCGGTGCGGAGACGGCGGTGCTGCTGTCCTACCTGCTGACTGCGGCGGCGATCCTGCTATGGTTCCGGCTTCGGCATAAGCCGCTGGGGGAGGCGGCGGGGCTGCGCCGCTGCTCCGGCTGGACGGCGGCCTTCTGCGCCTTTGCCGCCATAGGGCTCTTCGTGGTGGTGCAGTTGGCGCTGATGCTGCTGCCGGCGGCGTGGCTGACCGACTATAACGACCACATGGAGCTTCTTTTGTCCACCGGCCTGATCCCAGCGCTGTCCATCGCCGTGGCAGGCCCGCTGGCGGAGGAACTGATGTTCCGCGGGGTCATCCAGACCCGGTTGGAGCGGGCCATGCCCGTGTGGGCGGCGGTGGTTTTGCAGGCCGTGCTGTTCGGCGTGACCCACGGCACACCCGTTCAGATGGCCTATGCGTTCCTGATGGGACTGGTTTTCGGTCTTCTTCGCAGCCGCACAGGGAGCATCCTGCCCGGCCTCGCTGCCCATGCCGCGTTCAATGCGATGAACGACCCGCTGGGACTGCTGGGCGGTGGGGCGGGAAGCTCGGGAAGCTGGTACGCCCTTGCAGGCATGGCGGCGGTGTGCGCCGCTGGATGCGTGCTGTGCCGCCGCGGGCTTGCGGCGCTGGCGGCATCACCGGCGAGAGAGCAGGGCGGCCCGTCCGCCGTGTGACCGGTAGCCGCGCCGAATACAAAGCAGCATCCCCCCTGCGGGAGGATGCTGCTTTCGTCAATTTTTCGCGCGATCACACATACCGCTGGGAGGTCACATCGAACACACCCCGGGTGGTGATGCGGAGGCTGGGGATCACCGGCAGCGCCATAAAGCTCAGGGTCATGAACGGGTCGATGCCGTCGGACACGCCCAGCGCGTAGGCGGCGGCCTTGGCGGCCTCCAAATCCCGGTTGACGTTGACAAGGCTGTCGTCGGACATGATGCCCGCGATGGCCAGCAGCACGTCGCCCTTTACCTCGCCGCTTTCCACCACGGTGATGCCGCCGTGGTTGCGCACGATATGGTTGGCGGCGAAGGCCATGTCCTCCTCATTGGTACCCACCACGATGATGTTGTGGCTGTCGTGGCTGATGCTGGTGGCCACCGCGCCCTTCTTCAGACCGTAGCCCCGGATATAGCCCAGACCGATATGGTGGGTGTTCTTGTGCCGCTCGATAACGGCGATCTTCAGAATGTCGTAGTCCACATCGATGCGGTCAGTGTAGCCGCCGTCGGTGGTGGTGATCTCCCCGTTGACCATGCCGATGACGGCGTGGGGGCGGCGGTCGATGAAATCCTCCGCACACAGGGACGCCACGTGGAATGTGTCGTGGGCGCGCTTGGCCAGATAGGGGTCGATCTCCGGCGTGGGGAACTCCTTCAGCACGCCGTCGCTGTACATCAGCTCACCCTTCTTGAACACCTTTTCAATGTTGAAATGGGTAAAGTCGTCGATGATCACGAAGTCGCCCAGATAGCCGGGGGCAATGGCGCCCCGGTTATTCAGCAGGAAGTATCGCGCCGCATTGTGGCAGGCGGCCTTGATGGCGGTGATGGGGTCGGCGCCCAGCGCAATGGCCTTCTTGACGATGTAGTCGATATGCCCCTTTTCCAGCAGGTCGTTGGGGTGCTTGTCGTCGGTGCAGAACATACACCGTTCCACATACTTGTCGCACAGCAGGGGGGCCAGCGCCTCCAGATTGCGGGCGGCAGTACCCTCGCGGATCATGATAAACTGTCCCCGCTCCAGCTTGGCGATGGCGTCTGCCAGATCGTGGCACTCATGGTCGGAGTAGACGCCCGCCGCTATGTAGGCGTTGAGGTCATTGCCCTTCAGGTCGGGGGCGTGGCCGTCGATCTTCTTGTGGTGTGCCTGACTGGCCACGATCTTCTCCACCACCTGCGGGTCGCCGTTGATGGCGCCCACAAAGTTCATCATCTCCGCCAGACCCTGTACCCGGGGATGGTCGTAGAAGGAGTCGATGGCGCGGTAGTCCAGATTGGCGCCGGACTCGTCCAGCGGCGTGGCGGGTACGCAGGAGGGCAGCATGAAGCGCACATCCACCGGCAGATCCTCCGTGGCCTGCAACATATACTCGATGCCATCGGTACCCATGACGTTGGCGATCTCGTGGGGGTCGGTGATGACCGTGGTGGTGCCGTGGGGCAGCACGGCCTTGGCAAACTCTGTGGGACTGACCAGCGAGCTTTCCAGATGGATGTGGGCGTCCACGAAGCCGGGCAGCACGATCTTGCCGCTGACATCCACCTCCTCGATGCCGTTGTATGCGCCCATGCCCACGATAAGCCCCTCCGCCACGGCGATATCCCCGTGGCACAGCTCGTTGGAGAATACGTTGACGTAGGTGGCGTTTTTCAGCACCAGATCCGCCGGCTCCCGCCCGGCAGCCACGGCGATGACCCGCAGTTTTTTGTTGAGCTTACGGTTGATCTTTCCGGCATAGCTTTCCTTTACAGACATATGCGATAGGCTCCTTTCCCTGCGTTACACTCGGTTGCCATTAGTTTTGTTAATTCTAAATATTACCACAGCTTATAAAAAATGTCTACCCTCCCAGCTATAAAAAAAGTGCGGCAGCCCCACAGCTGCCACACTTTTTACTTATGTATGCTCACTTGACGGTGCCGTCGGCGTTGAATACCGGCAGGGGGGCGAGGAACTTGATGTCGTCGCGCTCAGCGGCGTCACCCTCGGCCAGCACAGCCACGCGGCCCACCACGGTGCCGCCTGCCAGCTTCACCAGCTCCTCCATGGCGTGGATGGAGCCGCCGGTGGAGATCACATCGTCCATCAGCAGGATGCGCTTGCCGCGGATCAGGTCGGCGTCGTCGCGGCCCAGATACAGCCGCTGGACACCGGCGGTGGTGATGGACTTATCCTCCACATGGATGGGGTCGGGCATATACGCCTTGGGACCCTTCCGGGCGATAAAGTACTTCTTGGCGCCGCTCTGACGGGCCATCTCGTGGATCAGGGGGATGGACTTAGCCTCGGCGGTGAACAGATAGTCGTAGCTGTCCTTCTCCACCAGCGCCAGCATATCACGGGCGCAGGCGACGGTCAGCTCCGCATCGCCAAAGCAGATGAAAGCGCCGATGTACAGGTCATCGGTCACCTTGCAGATGGGCAGCTCCCGCTGCAGACCGGCCACGGTCATAGGATACACAGACATGATTCAAATCTCCTTTTGCGGCGCGGCGCGGAGAGCGAGCCGTCTGCCGTTATAGTGTGGGAGCGCTGCGCAAAACAGCGACAACCTATATTATAAGGTAAAACCGGGAAAAGTCAAGCCGCAGACGGGTAGCGGCGCGATTTTGTACGAAAAAGCGCCCGTGCGTCAAAGTACGCAACCGACGGAATATTTGTGAAAAATATGTCGAATTTGCCGCGGTTTGGTGCGTGGTTTATACACGGGGTTTCAACAATGTGCACAAAAAGCGGGACGGATTTTTTACGGGCGCGAGGGGGGGATTTGTCCGCTGACCCCTTGAGAAAAGGAAAAAGAAGTGTTATCATCGTGATAGATGAAGGCGCAGGGACACTGCGCCGACATATTTCAAACGGAACAACTATTTGAGGAGGAATTATTTATGAATGCTTATCTGGCCAGCGTTCTGGAGAACGTCAAGACCAAGCATGGCAACGAGCCTGAGTTCGTGCAGACTGTCGAGGAAGTCCTGTCCTCTCTGGAGCCTGTGATCGAGAAGCACCCTGAGTATGAGAAGGTCGACCTGCTGGGCCGCATGGTCGAGCCTGAGCGTATGTTCACTTTCCGCGTGGTGTGGTGTGATGATAATGGCCAGTGGCACACCAACCGCGGCTGGCGCTGCCAGTTCAACGGCGCTATCGGCCCCTACAAGGGCGGCCTGCGCTTCCAGAAGAACGTGTACGAGGGCATCATCAAGTTCCTGGGCTTTGAGCAGACCTTCAAGAACAGCCTGACCGGCCTGCCCATCGGCGGCGCCAAGGGCGGCTCCGACTTCGATCCCGCCGGCAAGTCCGACGCCGAAGTTATGCGCTTCTGCCAGAGCTTCATGACCGCTCTGTACCGCTACATCGGGCCGGACATCGACGTTCCCGCCGGTGACATGGGCGTGGGCGGCCGCGAGATCGGATACCTGTACGGCCAGTATCGCCGTCTGAAGGGCGTTTGGGAGAACGGCGTTCTCACCGGTAAGGGTCTGAGCTACGGCGGTTCCCTGATCCGTCCCGAGGCCACCGGCTACGGCGCTATGTACTACCTGCAGGAAGTGCTGAAGCACGAGAACGACACCATCGAGGGCAAGCGCATCGCGATCTCCGGCTACGGCAATGTGGGCTGGGGCATCATGAAGAAGGCCTCCCAGCTGGGCGCCAAGGTCACCTACTTCGCCGGCCCCGACGGCTATATCCACGATCCCGACGGCGTTATCACCGACGAGAAGCTGAACTTCATCCTGGAGATGCGCGCCAAGGATCCTATGCACTGCAAGCCCTATGCCGACAAGTTCGGCTGTGAGTTCGTGCCCGGTGAGAAGTGCTGGGGCGTCAAGGATGTTGACGTGTACATGCCCGCCGCCATGCAGAACGACGTCAAGATGGAGTCCGCTGAGAAGATCGCTGCTTCCGGCGTGAAGTACTACATCGAGGTCGCCAATATGCCCACCACCAACGATGCTCTGAACTATCTGCGTGCGCAGAAGGGCATCATCGTGGCTCCCTCCAAGGCTGTTAACGCCGGCGGCGTGGGCGTCTCCGCTCTGGAGATGGCGCAGAACTCCGAGCGTCTGGTCTGGACTGCCGAGGAGGTCGACCATCAGCTGCACAAGATGATGGAGAACATCCACAAGGTGTCCGCCGAGGCCGCTGCCGAGTACGGCCTGGGTTACGATCTGGTGGCTGGCGCCAACATCGCCGGCTTCAAGAAGGTCGCCGAGGCTATGATGGAGCAGGGCTGCTTCTAAGCCGAACGCCTCACACAGCACCCCAACGTGCAAACAAAAAGGAACCGCCTCGGCGGTTCCTTTTTTTGCGTGTCAGACCCTGTGCTTGCGGCGCTCCTTCCGATGCGGTTGACATTTTTTCCAAAAACCGATTATACTATACGAAACACGGAACACCCGGCGCAAGCGGGGGGCGTGCGACTTTTCAACGGAGGGCGGGGATCAAGATACCACACGTCTCGTTTGAACAATTTCTGCGGATGCTGCCGGATCTGGCGGTGCTGGCGGTCATATATCTGCTGGTGCTGCGTCCCCGCTGGCGGGAGGCGGGACGCCGGACACTGGCGGTGCGGTCGGTGTTCTGCCTGTACATCGCCTGCGTGCTGGGGGTAACGCTGCTGCCGGTGCTGTCCAACCTGCCGGAGCTGGTGGGGAACCGCTATGTACCCATGGAGCTGGAGCCGTTCCGCGACCTGCGGAACGGCTACGGAAACGCGGCACGGCAGCTGGCGCTGAATGTGGTGATGACCGTGCCGCTGGGATTTCTGTGGCCGCTGGTGCGCGGGAAAAAGGGCGTGTGGCGGGCGGTACTGGCGGCGTTTTTGCTGAGCCTGTGCATCGAGCTTTTGCAGCCGCTGCTGACCACGAACCGCACGTCGGACATCACCGACGTCATCGCCAACACCACCGGCGGTCTGGTGGGCTATCTGCTGTTCCTACCCGTTGGCAGACCGCTGCTGCGCTTTTGCCGGGAAAAGAAAGAGCCGTCGGAGGAGGGATGACCCCGCCCGGCGGCTCTGCCGCGTGATTCAGATGGATTCCCCGCGCCATGCGTGGGGGAGGAGTGCGTTGACGGCCTCCGTCAGCTCCTGAAACTGGCGGCAGGTCAGCGCCTGCCCTCCGTCGGACAGGGCGCAGGCGGGGCGGTCATGTACCTCCACCATCAGACCGTCGGCGCCTGCCGCCGCCGCTGCCAGTGCCAGAGGCAGCACCAGCTCGCTGCGGCCCGCCGCATGGCTGGGGTCCACCAGCACCGGCAGGTGGGTGGCCTTTTTCAGAACGGGGATGGCGGCGGCGTCCAGTGCGGATCGTGCGGCGGACAGACCGCTCTGCACACCGCGCTCACACAGGATCACCTGCTCATTGCCGCCGGAGAGGATGTACTCCGCCGCCAGCAGGAACTCCTCCACCGTGGCGGACAGACCCCGCTTCAGCATCACCGGGCGGCGCAGCTCGCCCAGTGCCTTCAGCAGCGAGTAGTTCTGCATATTCCGGGCGCCCACCTGCAGGATGTCCACATCCTCCAGCAGCGGGAGCTGGGATATGTCGGTGATCTCCGTGATCACGGGCAGACCGGCGTCACGGCCCGCCTGCACCAGCAGCTCCACGCCGACCCTGCCCAGCCCCTGAAACGTGTAGGGGGAGGTGCGGGGCTTAAAGGCGCCGCCCCGCAGCACCTGTGCGCCGGCGGCCTTTACCGACTGGGCCACGGCGGCGATCTGGGGGGCGGATTCCACGGCGCAGGGGCCTGCGATAAAGCAGAAGCCCTCGCCGATCCGGGCGTCGCCCACGCTGACCACGGTGTCGGCGGGATGGGCGGCGCGCCCCGCCAGCCGGTAGGGCGGCGTCAGACGGCGCACCTCCTGCACGAAGGGCAGCGCCTGCAAAACATTGGGATCGAGACGCCATGTTTCGCCCACCAGCGGCAGCAGGATGGATTCCGCGCCGGCCACGCAGCCGCCCTTGACGTTTTGCATGGAGAGCTGCGCCAAAAGCTGGCGGATCGCCGCCTCCGGAGTTCCTTTTTTGATGATGATGACCATGTGCGCCTCCTGTACTGAACAATGATAGCAAGTCATTATACCGCGTCCTGCCGTTTTTGGCAATCCGGCAGGTCCGCTTATTGACAAAAAATATGGAGTCGTTATACTGAACTTGATAAAAAGGGAAAAATTTTGCGAATCGCATAAGGTGATCCGCCGTAGTATATGGAGGGAAATATGGATAGAAAATTTACGCTGAGCTGCTGCTCGACCGTGGACCTGCCGTACAGCTACATGGAGAGCCGGGATATCCCGGTGCTGTTCTACACCTATGTGGTGGACGGCGTGGAGTACGACGATGATATGGGCCGCGACCCGGAGGCGCTGCCCCGGTTCTACCGCTTCCTTGAGGAGGGCAAGCTGCCCCAGACCAGTCAGATCAATGTGGCGGCGTACATGGACTTTTTCGAGAAGCTGCTGCAAAAGGGCGACCTGCTGCACATCGCCTTTACCTCCGGTCAGTCCGGCTCCGTCCACAACGCCCTTCTGGCGGCGGAGGAGCTGCGGCAGAAGTATCCGGACAGAAAGCTCATCGTCATCGACTCGCTGTGCTCCTCCTCCGGCTACGGCCTGCTGGTGGACAGCGCCGCCGATATGCGGGACGCGGGGCGCTCCATCGACGAGGTGGCACAGTGGGTGCTGGACAACCGGAACACGGTACACCACCAGTTCTTCTCCAGCAACATGACCCAGTTCCGCCGGACGGGCCGCGTGTCCGGCGCGGCGGCCACAGTGGCCACGGTGCTGAACATCTGCCCCATCATGCGGCTGGACGACACCGGCTCCATCAAGGCGTACAGCAAGGTGCGGGGCAAGAGGAAGGCCGTGGAGACCACGGTGGATACCATGGAGCAGTGCGCCCGGGGCGGGCGGGACTACGACGACAAGTGCTTCGTGTGCCACTCCCGGTGTCCCGAGGACGCCCGGATGCTCATTGACGCCATCGAGGAGCGGTTCCCCAAGCTGAGGGGGAGGGTGCGGCTGTGCGACATCGGCACCATCATCGGCTCCCATGCGGGGCCGGGGACTGTGGCGGTGTTCTTCTACGGCAATGAGCGGCCCAAAATGGATTAAATAAGCAAACAGGCGGACGTATTGCGTCCGCCTGTTTGTTTTTGCCGCTGCCGCCGTATATTCGACTGCGGCGGGTGGAAAAATGCGTTATTGTAAAATTAGGATAACGCAATTCACCAGTAAGACTTGCAGAAAGACCAAAAATATTGTATAATAACTAAAAAATTTTTAGGACTTTCGACGGTCGGGCCGGCCCGACGCAGAAGGGAGAACGATATGGCCACATTTATCGTGAACGGCAAAACTGTCGTAGTGGAGAAGAATCAGAAGCTCATCCGCTATCTGCGGGACACCCTGCACCTGACGTCCGTGAAGGACGGGTGCAGCGAGGGCGCGTGCGGCACCTGCCATGTGCTGATCGATGGCAAGCCCACCAAGGCCTGCATCCCCCAGACCGATAAGCTGGAGGGCAAGACCATCGTGACAGTGGAGGGGCTCAGCGACTGGGAAAAGCAGGTGTACACCTTCGCCTTTGGTGAGGCGGGGGCGGTGCAGTGCGGCTTCTGCATCCCCGGCATGGTCATCTCCGCCAAGGGGCTGCTGGATGTGAACCCTGACCCCACCCGCGAGGAGGCGGCATTTGCCATCCGCAACAACATCTGCCGCTGCACCGGCTATGTGAAGATCATCGACGGCATTCTGCTGGCGGCCAGGATCTTCCGGGAGGGAAAGCTCCCGGCGGCCTCTGCCGACGACTGGCAGGTGGGCAGCCGCGTTCACCGGCTGGATGTGGAGGAGAAGGTGCTGGGCTACGGCCAGTACCCCGACGACGTGTATGTGGACGGGATGTGCTACGGCGGCGCGGTGCGCAGCCGGTATGCCCGCGCCCGTGTGCTGTCCATCGACACCGCCGAGGCGGAGGCGCTGGAGGGCGTGGTGTGCGTCCTGACCCAGAAGGACATTCCGGGACAGGTCAACGTGGGGCATCTGAAGAAGGACCAGCCTACCCTCATCGGGATCGGGGAGCTCACCCACTATCTGGGCGACGCGGTGGCGCTGGTGTGCGCCCGGGATCAGGAGACGCTGGAGGCCGCCAAGAAGCTGGTGAAGGTGGAGTATGAGGAGCTGCCCGCGGTACACAACCCCGCTGAGGCGGCGGCGCCAAATGCACCTCTGGTATTCGAGGAGGACGAAAACAACGTACAGGCCTACAAGCACGTCTCCCGCGGGGACGCGGCGGGGGCCATCGCCAAGGCGAAGTATGTGCTGACGGAGAAATTCCACACGCCGTGGACGGAGCACGCCTTTCTGGAGCCGGAGTGCTGCGTGGCGCTGCCGCTGGACAACGGCGGCGTCCGGCTGCTGACCACCGACCAGAGCGCCCACACCACCATGCACGAGTGCGCGGCCATGCTGGGCGTGGACTACGACCACTGTCAGGTGCAGAATATGCTGGTGGGCGGCGGCTTTGGCGGCAAGGAGGATATGTCCGTACAGCACCACGCGGCGCTGATCGCCTATGTGGCGCGGGTGCCGGTGAAGGTGAAGCTCAGCCGGCAGGAATCCATCCTCGTCCACCCCAAGCGCCACAGCATGGACATGGAGTTCACCATGGGCTGCGACGAAAACGGCATCATTCAGGGCGTGAAGGCCAGCGTGGTGTCTGACACCGGTGCGTTTGCCTCGCTGGGCGGGCCGGTGCTGGAGCGCGCCTGTACCCATGCGGCGGGGCCGTATGCCTACGAGAATTTTGAGATCGAGGGCTGGGCGTACTACACCAACAATCCGCCTGCCGGTGCGTTCCGGGGCTTCGGCGTGACCCAGACCTGCTTCTGCACGGAGACGCTGCTGAACCAGATGGCCGATCTGGTGGGCATCAGCCCGTGGGAGATCCGTTACCGCAACGCCATCCGACCCGGCGGCGTGCTGCCCAACGGCCAGATCGTGGACGGCTCCACCGGCCTCGTGGAGACGCTGGAGGCCATCAAGCCCGCCTACGACGCGGCGGTGGCGGCGGGCGACCCGGTGGGTATCGCCTGCGCCATGAAGAACGCCGGTGTGGGCGTGGGTATCCCCGACTGGGGACGCTGCAAGCTGATCGTGGAGCCGGACGGCAAGGTGCATATCTACACCGGCGCCAGCTGCATCGGACAGGGTCTGGGTACCGTACTGGTGCAGACGGTGGTGACCTGCACCGGCCTGCGGCGGGACGATGTGGTATACGAGCGCAGCAACACTTGGATCGCGCCGGACTCCGGCGACACCTCCGGCAGCCGTCAGACGCTGGTAACGGGCGAGGCCACCCGCCGCGCCTGCGCCAAGCTGAAGGCGGAGCTGGACGGCGGAAAAACACTGGCGCAGCTGGTGGGACAGGAGTTCTACGGCGAGTATCTGGCCAAGACCGACCCGCTGGGCGCGGATGTACCAAACCCGGTGAGCCATGTGGCCTACGGCTACGCCACCCAGATGTGCATCCTTGACCGGGAGACGGGAAAGATCAAAAAGATGGTGGCCGCCCACGATGTGGGCAAGGCCGTGAACCCCCTGAGCATCGAGGGGCAGATCGAGGGCGGCGTGGTCATGTCCATGGGCTACGCCCTGACGGAGCAGTATCCCATCGACGAGAACTGCAAGCCCACCGCCAAGTACGGTACGCTGGGCCTGTTCCGCGCCAACCAGCTGCCGGAGCAGGAGATCGAGGCCATCGTGGTGGAGAAGCCGGGGCTGGACGTAGCCGGCGGCGCCATCGGCATCGGCGAGATCACGTCCATCCCCACGGCGCCGGCCATCGCCGACGCCTACTACCGGCTGGACGGGGAGCGGCGCTTGGAGCTGCCGCTGGCAAATACGCCCTACGCACGGAAAAAGTAAAAACAAAACAAGCCGCAGCAGCGCTGCGGCTTGTTTGCCAGGCGGAAATCGTTTCTTATAGCTGCCGCTCGGTCAGGGCGGTCAGGGCGTCGCGGGTGTCCACGTCGGTGAGCTGACCGGCGGGTACCTCGAACAGCAGCAGGGCGTCCTCATGGCGGCGGATGACGGCGCTGCCGCCGCAGTCGCCTTGCAGCGCCCGCAGCTCCGGAAAGAAGCGGGCGGGGAACAGGCAGGGATTGCCCCGGACGCCGTTGTGTCCCAGCGCCGCGATGCAGGCGGGATGCCGGCAGTAGAGGTCGAGCAGCCCCTCCACGCTGGCGCGCTCCAGCAAGGGCTGGTCGGACACCAGAAACAGCGCGGCGTCGCAGTCTTCCAGCGCGTCCAGGCCAAGGGAGATGGTGTGGCTGATGCCCCAGTCCGGGTGATGGTTTTCCACGGGCGTGAAGGAGAGGCGCCTTGCGGCCTCCGCCGCCTCCGGATACTGGGTGACGACCGCCACCCGGCACAGCCGGTGGGCAGGTACGGCCTCCAGCGCGCGGCGCAGGAGGGTCTTGCCGTCTACCTCCGCAGCCAGCTTGTTCCGGCCGAAGCGGGAGCCGTTGCCGGCGGCCATAACGACACAGCCGATACGCAGCTTTTCCACGGGATCACCTCCATGCCGGTAGTATACCCGCAAAGTGGAAAAGCTGTCAAGAAAAACGGCGTTGTATCCCAAGTAGGATAACGGAAAAACCTTTTCAAATCTGCGGGTTTATGATAGGATAAGGTAATCATCAGGCTTAACTGTTACCGAGTCAAATCTCGCTTACAAGGAGGAGTATCGGAATGGGTGAGGTAGGAAAGAGCCAAGTCAGGGTGGACGCCTTTGACAAGGCCACAGGACGCACCAAGTATTACGAGGATCTGATGCCCCAGAACGCGCTGTATGTGCGCATCAAGCACGCGGAGATCGCCCACGGCTTTGTGAAGTCTGTGGATACCAGCGCTGCCGAGGCCATCACGGGCGTGGTGAAGGTCATCACCTGCTTCGATGTGCCGGACATCGTGTTTCCCACGGCGGGCCACCCGTGGTCCATGGATCCCGGTCATCAGGACGTGGCCGACCGCCATCTGCTCAACCGCCATGTGCGGTATTGGGGCGACGATGTGGCGGTGGTCATCGCGGAGGACGAGGTGTCCGCCATGCAGGGCGTGCGGGCGCTGAAGGTGGAGTATGAGGAGCTGCCCTTCGTGCTGGATGTGCAGAAGGCCATGGAGGACGGCGCGCCCCAGCTCCACGAGAACTATCCCCGCAATATCCTGAAGCACACGGATATGCGCAAGGGCGATTATCAGGCCGCCATACAGGAGCCGGGACTGATCAAGGTGGAGGGCTGGTACGATACCCCCACCGTGCAGCACTGCCATATCGAGAACCACGGCTGCTTCGCCTATGAGGAGAACGGCCGGATCGTGGTGGTGACCTCCACCCAGATCCCCCATATCATCCGCCGCGTAGTGGGACAGGCGCTGGGCCGCCCGTGGGCGGATATCCATGTCATCAAGCCCTATATCGGCGGCGGCTTCGGCAACAAGCAGGATGCGCTGTACGAGCCGCTGTGCGCCTACTGCACCACGCAGGTGGGCGGCCGCCCTGTGCGTGTCGACTGCTCCAGGGAGGAGACGTTCGTGTCCAACCGCGTCCGCCACGCCATCCGGTTCCACATCGTGTCATGGCTCCGGAAGGACGGCACCTTTGCCGCCCGAAAGGTGGAGTGCTTCTCCAACCAGGGCGCTTACGCCTCCCACGGCCACTCCATCGTGGCCAAGGGCATGGGCTCCTTCGCCCAGCACTATCCCTGCGACAACATGGAGAGCGATGCGTGGACGGTGTTCACCAACCGCCCCGCCGCCGGCGCCATGCGCGGCTACGGTATGCCGCAGGCGTCCTTTGTCGACGAGGCCAACGTGGACGACTGCGCCAAGGCGCTGGGTATGGACCCGCTGGCCTTCCGGATGCAGAACATCATGCCTCAGGGCTTTGAGGACGGCTTCAGCCACAACGTGAACTACTACGACTCCTACCGCGACTGCATGAAGGTGGGGCGGGCGTACATAGACTACGACCGGAAGGTGGCGGAGTACGCCAAGGAGACCGGCCCCATCCGCCACGGCGTGGGTGTGGCCACGTTCTGGTACAACACCGCCGTGTATCCCATCTCGCTGGAGACCTCCAGCAACCGGATGCAGCTGAATCTGGACGGCACCGTCACCATGCAGTGCGGCGAGACGGAGATCGGACAGGGCGCCGACACCGCCTACGCCCAGATGACCGCCGATGTGCTGGGCCTGAAGAGCTATAAGGACGTCCATGTGGTGTCCTGTCAGGATACGGACATCACCCCCACGGGTCTGGGCGCCTATGCCAGCCGCCAGACCTATACGGCGGGCTTCTCCATCCGCCAGACCGGCCTGCTGCTGAAGGAGAAGATCCTGCAATACGCCACCGACCTGACCCGTCAGGCGGTGTACAACATGGACATCGTGGACGGCAACATCGTCCGCTCCACCGACGGTAAGGTGCTGATGAGCCTGCAGGAGCTGGCGATGACCGCCCAGTACAACGCGGCCAAGAGCGAGCATATCACCGCCGAGTCCACGTTCACCATCCGCAACAACGCCTATTCCTTCGGCTGCACCTTCGCGGACATTGAGGTGGATATCCCCATGTGCAAGGTGACGGTGCGGGATATCATCAACGTACACGACTGCGGCAAGCTCATCAACCCGGCGCTGGCCGAGGCGCAGGTACACGGCGGTATGTCCATGGCCATCGGCTACGGCATGGGCGAGCAGCTGCTGTTTGACGAGAAGACCGGCAAGCCGCTGAACAACAACCTGCTGGACTACAAGCTGAGTACGATCATGGATCACCCCCATCTGGAGGCGCAGTTTGTGGAGAACCCCGAGCCGACGTCGGCCTTTGGCACCAAGGCGCTGGGCGAGCCGCCGGCCTGCTCCGGCGCACCGGCCATCCGCAACGCCATTCTCAACGCCACCGGCGTGGCCATTGACCAGAACCCCATGAATGCCCACATCCTCTTCCGGCGCTTCAGCGAAGAGGGACTCATTCAGGACTGAGGAGGGACGAGCTATGTATGATATGTTGGCACTGTACGAGGCCAAGAACGTACAGGACGCGGTGCGCCTGCGGCTGGAGCATCCCGAGGCGCAGATCATCGCCGGCGGCACCGACGTGCTGGTGCAGATGCGCGAGGGCAAGCGGGCCGGAAAGGCGCTGATCTCCATCCAGAAGTGCGATGAGATGCGGGGCGTCTCCATCGACGCCGAGGAGAATATCCGCATCGGCAGCCTGACCAGCTTTACCCACATCACCAACGATCCCATCATCCAGCAGTACATCAACGTGCTGGGCGAGGCGGTGGATATGGTGGGCGGCCCCCAGATCCGCAACGCCGGTACCATCGGCGGCAACACCTGCAACGGCGTGACCTCCGCCGA
>ERZ507062.66-NODE-66-length-70708-cov-8.98538_pt1 | contig 70708 bp, 61 predicted proteins | sample MGYA00513786_ERZ507062 | MGnify/ENA metagenome assembly ERZ507062 | reverse complement strand
ATAGCTGTGTGGCAAAAAGATGACCGAATCCGGAAAAGTCCACTCAAATTTTACGCGCGTTATTATAGCGTTCTTTCAGGAGACTGTCAAGCATCAATCATTACGGAATTGTGGCGGCTGTCTGTCGTTTTTTGTGTTACTTTATCTCACTTTATGCCCTTCTTATCTGCACTTGACCGGAATACATATTTCAGTCACAAATTTTTCACTGTCATTAGTAATGCCATAGTCTATGAGCGTGATTTCTCGCGAAAAACCAACAATCTGTATCTGTTCTTTTGCGATGTAGTCAAGGAGCTTTTCATAGTGCGCTGGAGCTTCTATATGACTGCCTCGAAAACGCAGCCGTACACAAAGTGTTTTGGGAAGAGTAATGGTTTCACCTGTATAAATGTCCTCTTGATCCAGTATTAGAAAAATGCTGTCATAACGATTTACTTTTGATTGCTGCAAATGTTCCGCGGAAATGCCAAGTCCGACCTTTCCAAGAAAGACAACGGCTTCGGCATCAGATTGATCCAGCTTTCTAATCGGCACTTCCATATCAAGAGAGCCATCTACTTTCAGTGGAGCGTCTACCCAAACAATGCGACAGGACGGAAGCTCTATTAAGGAAACGGTATCCAAAGGCACACTTTGTGCGTCTCGCAGCCAATTTAAGCGGTGGTTAATCTTTTGTTCTATACGTTGTAATTCTTGTTGCTTTTTCAGGACTGCATGCTTTTGCTGTAACAACTTTTCCTCAATACGGCTGATATCCTTGTTTTTGAGAAAGTCCTCAATCTCGGCCAAAGGCATATCCAATGCCCGCAAATACCTGATTGTGTTGAGTACTTCAAATTGTTCGGTGCCATAGTAACGATAGCCAGAATCTGGGGAAATGTATTCTGGTGTAAGCAAACCGATATGTTCATAGTGCCGCAAACTACTAACACTGATATGAAACAATTTTGACACTTCACCTATTGGGAAGAGATTTTTCCGATCCATATCTTACTCCTCCACCAGAACAAGCGTTGATTTGCGCCGTATGACTCCAAAGGCGATTAGGCAGATCACGACCGACAGCAGTGAGCCTGCCGCGGTAGCCAGTCCCATCGGGAGAAGCGTTGCCGGGAATAATTTTGAGGTCACATAAACGCCAGGCACACGCATCAATACAATGGCGAGAATATTGTGTAAAAACGACAGGCCGGATTTCCTGCATGCGCAAAAAAAGCCGCTAAAACTAAAATGAATACCAGCAAAAATACAGTCAAAAATGTAACCGCGCAGATACTGGCCGCCGAAACGGACCACCGCCGCTCCGTCCGCAGTGCTGGGATCAGTGAACAGCGAAACGATGCCTTCCGCTGTAAACTGGATCGCGATAGAAGCAAGCACGCCAAAGCCTGCGGCGAGCATCACCGCATAGCGCAGCGTTTGAATGGCCCGCTCTGGTTTGCCCGCACCGATATTTTGCGCTCCCAAGGCAGAAACGGTAGACAGCATAGAGGAGGGGACCAAAAAGAGAAAACTGATCACTTTCTCCACAATCCCGACTGCCGCTGCGTCATTCAGTCCACGCTGATTGGCAATAATCGTGATAATGATAAAAGCAACTTGAATCAGGCCGTCCTGAAACGCAATCGGGATGCCGATCCCCAAAATTTTCCCCATGACCGCACGGCAAGGCTTGAAGTCGCTTTTTTTCAGAACAATGCTCCTGCGTTTCAAAATAACGGTAAGGGAAACAACTACACTGATTGCCTGAGAGAGAGTTGTACCAAGGGCTGCGCCCGCAGGCCCAAGGTGCAGCACACCCATAAAAAGATAGTCTAAAGCGATGTTAGCAGCACAGGCTGTGGCAATAAAGCACATCGGGCTTTTGCTGTCGCCCAACCCTCGAAAAATAGAACTGATAATGTTGTAGGATGTAATAAACGGAATCCCGATAAAGCAGATGGTCAAATAGGTGACCGTACCGCTCACCGCATCCGTTGGCGTAGACATGGCAACGACAATGGGACGAACAAGGGATAACAGGATGGCCGTAAGTGCAATGGAAACCACCAGAAACAATATTACCGTATTCCCGATGTTATGCGCTGCCTGTTTTCGATCTCCTGCCCCCACTGCCTGGCCGACGCTGACGGTTGTTCCCATCGATAACCCTACAATCATAACCGTAAGCATGTGCATCACTTGTGAGCCGATAGAAACAGCGGTAGTACTGGCTACACCCTCGAACTGTCCGATGATAAATAGGTCAGCCATGCCATAGAGCGTTTGAAGAAAATACGAGAGCAGATACGGCAATGAGAATAATACAACATTTTTGAACACACTGCCGGTAGTAAGGTTCTTTTCCATATTGCCTAATCCTTCTTTTTTGTTAAACTACCAATATTATAATATCTACAACAGATGTAGAGTCAAGCGCGTTTTCTCATTTTGTAGTACCGTTCAAATGACTTTTTGTAAGTTTATTTTTTTCACGCAAATTCTTGAGAATATCTCGTGTTTCCATGTCTGTCCCTCCTAAGGAATATGTTATTATTTATTATAAAACTGCAAACCTTATTTTAACAAGCAACTCGCTGTTGCTATGGAATAGCGGATGCTGTCAATCAAATTCTTGCGTGTTTCTTTATGGCACATGAGCATTAATTTGAGGCATATCATGGACTTTGGAAAAGCAAAATTTTCTGCTAAAATTCTGAACGATGACAGTACCGTTCATGGCATGAATGAGTTCTTATTTGCTACGGCCCGGTATGCGTAGGAAAAATTGGCCACAGAGGCGAACCACATAAAAAGCACTTGTATTTTCTGCGTAAGTCGGCTATACTATTATCAAATCGCGATTTAGTAAATCAAGATTAGGTAATGAACGGAGGTGTCTCAATGTTCATCGGTAGAGAGGCTGAACTGAAATTCTTAAATGATAAGTATGAAGAGAGTGGCGGTCAGCTGATCGTACTATATGGCAGGCGGCGTGTAGGAAAAACCGAAACCCTGCGGGAGTTTTGCAAAGGAAAGCCGCATGTATTCTTTTCCTGTACGCAGACAACAGACCCGGTACAGCTTCGTAACTTTTCGACTCGAATGATGAAGGAAGATATTCCGGCAAAAGACTATATTTCTGCGTTTACAGATTGGGAGAGAGCGTTTCGGGCCGTACTTGATCTTCCTTATGGCAACAGTAAAAAGCTGCTTGTAATCGATGAGTTCCCGTATATGTGCAAAGGAAATCCAAGCATACCTTCCATTTTGCAAAATCTATGGGACGCTGAATTTCGGGACAGCAATGTGATGATTATTCTCTGCGGCAGTGCAATGAGTTTTATTGAAAAGGAACTGCTGTCTGAGAAAAATCCTCTTTATGGAAGAGCAACTGGAATCTACAAGATGAGAGAAATGGGCTTTTACGATGCTGTTAAATTTTTCCCTGATTACGCGGATCGTGACAAGGTGCTTGCGTATGCTGTACTCGGCGGAATCCCCCACTATTTGCGTCAATGGAATCCGGGGCTTTCGGTTGGTGAAAATATTAAACGGAATATTTTGACAAAGGGCTGTATTCTTTACAGCGAGGTGGATTTTCTGCTTCATCAGGAGCTTCGGGAGACACCGATTTATAATTCAATCATTGAAGCGGTGGCGCTTGGTAATACGAAGTTAAATGATATTAGCCAGAAATCGTTAGTGGAGGATACTTCAAAGACCAGCGTATACTTGAAAAAACTGATGGAACTCGGCATTGTAGAGCGGGAATGTTCTGTTGATGCAAAGCTAAAGGAGCAGGCAAACTCTAATCGCGGAACCTATCGCTTGACAGATAATTTCTTCCGTTTCTGGTATGCCTTTGGTTTTGCAAACTTCTCTCAGCTCGAAGATGGTGATGTAAATGGTGTGTATGAATTTGTCGTTGAACCGGAATTGCATAAGTTCGCGTCTTTTGCGTTCGGAGATGTGTGCCGTGAGTTTGTTCGGGAGATGCAGAAAAAGAATGAGCTGCCTTTTCGCTATGCTAAGATGGGCCGCTGGACGGGGAAGACCACGGTGCGCGATGATTCTGCGGCAAGTGGTTTGCGAATAGCGGAGACAGAGATTGACCTTCTATGCATCGACAGAACTGCAAAGGAATATTTGGTTGGCGAGTGTAAGTTCAAAAAAGCACCGTTTTCTTATTCGGAATACCTTGATACGTTAGCAAAACTTACACCGCAAAAAGAGCATGCCAAATTTCATTATGCACTGTTTTCAGAAAGCGGATTTGATGAGAAAATTATTGCAGAAGCGGAAAAAAGCAATACCCTGCTTTATCCGCTCCAATGCATAGTCAACTATATTTAATAATCTAAGATATTGAGAAGTATGAATGAAACTGTCATAAAATTTATTACTTTACCTCTGGAGCCACCAGTAGGGTCGCTCAGTTGAATCGAGCTGCGTAACCTGTGTCCCGCGCAGACTACTATTTGACTACTAACGCGAAAAATCTCGGAAGCCCTGTCCAATAAGGCTTCCGAGGTTTTTTTTCAAAATGGCGGGAATTTGTGTAATCTCAACCAAACCCTTGCGCCGCAGGGCTTCCGGCTTGACGGCTTGATAACTCCGACTCTAAAGGCCGCTGGTTCGAATCCAGTCGGGCGTACCACAATATTTTCCCCCTGCTTATGGCAGGGGGAAAATATTTTATTCAATTGTTTCCACCGGTAATGGGTTCATGTTTCCCACCCACTGGTGTAAAAACGCGGAAGCTTGGTTTCGATTCAGATTGTCGTGGATTTTTTGGTTGTAGTAATTTCTTAGGCATCTGTAGCAAGACGAGTCGCAATCGCAGTTGTCTACAACGGAAATTGTTTTTGCGAGAACTCGTTGGAATGCTTGCCCGTCCGCTGCCACAATTCTGCGAACATGGCCTGCGCCACCAGCAACTGCATCATATAGGACAACAGAGAAAATCATACACCCATCCACAGATGTGTAGAACAAGCATCCTTTGATGTCGGTGCGCTCTATGGTCACACAGCTTGGGCATGAGACATCCCGATGAGGTGCAGACAGAATATCTGCACCTCATCGGGGTTGTCATATATCTATATACCGGTTTATACACGATCCTGCTGAAACCGATCCAGCCCGCTTCGCAGCAGGGCTGCGGCCGCCTTACCATCACCCGACTCGATATAGCTTGTGAACTGCTCCAGTGTCTCCAAGCACCGGGCCGCGCCCTCCGCGGCAACGTATTCCTGCCAGAAGGCCAGATTGACAGTGGCAAAGGCGTTAAAGATCAGCGGTGTGATGGTGTTGCCGCTGAGGAACGTGATGCCCCGGTGATAGCGGAACAGTGCCTGGGCGAACTCGGCGGCGCTTCGGCAGGAGGCCTCCTCCGCCTGCCGCTGGAGCGCGCGGAGCGCCGCCATATCCGCCGCCGTATGCTGGACAGCCAGCTCCTCCATGGCGGGAGCCTCCAGATAGTACCGCAGCTTCAGGATGCTCAGCGCCGTCTTTCGGTCAGGGATGCCGCCGTGGAAATCCATGATGGCACGCAGTGTCTCCAGACTGCCGGTCTGTGCGTAGTCCGCTACGGTCACGCCCCGGCGGGAGGCAATATTCAAAAAGCCCAAGCGGTGCAGCTCCCGCAGTCCCTCATGTACCACGGTCTTGCTGATTTTCATTTCATCCGCCAGCTCCCGTTCTGTGGGCAGCTTTTCGCCGGGCCGCAGCTGGCCTGATAAAATCATACCCTCCAACTGCTGCACAAACAGCTCCTTAATAGACGGTGCTACGATCTCGCGGAACTCCATACCCATCACTCCTCTGGTCAGACCACGACCATATAATATGATAGCATAACTTTGTGGGAATAGTCAATGGATTTTGCAAACAAAAATTGCTACTATTTCGGTGTATAAATCACGAAATAAGCCGTTTCCGGTCCGAAACAAAGCAGATCGGTCAGGCGCACAGATGGAGGAGAGACTATGCGCGATATCAATGGCAGTAAGCCCACCGACTTCCCTCTGGACGAGAATAAGTTACCCTTTGCGATCCCCGATCCTGATCGGACGCCCCGAAAGAACCTGCTGAAGCTGGGAGCGATGATCACAAACCGCATCGGCTTGAAAACCACCGTGGACGACCCGGAATACTGGGGGCTGGACGGCGTGCTGACCGACGAGATGGTGGACGTGGCACTGAAGATGGGCGTCCGCAAGCCCAAGACCATCGGCCAGATGATGAAGCTGACCAAGATGGAGCGAGAGCCTCTGGAAAAGCTGCTGGATGAAATGTCCTGGCTGGGTCTGCTGGAATACAACTGGGAAAATCTGGACGGCAAGAACCCAAATCACGAAAAACGCTGGATCCTGCCTCTGTTTGTACCCGGCAGTGCCGAGTTCCTGAATATGCGGAAAAGCCAGATCGACGAGCATCCCGAGGTGGCCGCATTCTTTGAGCGCATGACCATGCTGCCGCTGGAGAAGATCACCCCCATGGTGCCTCCCGGAGGCGCTGGTATCGGTATGCACGTTATCCCGGTAGAAAAGGCTATCGAAACGAAAAATGAGGCCATCGGTCTGGAGAAGATCTCCTACTGGCTCCATAAGTACGAGGGAAAGTATGCCAAGAGCATGTGCTCCTGCCGCGCCAGCCGGGAGAAGCTGGGTGAGGGCTGCGGCGACGATGTGGAAAACTGGTGCATTGCTGTGGGCGACATGGCCGACTACGTGGTGGAGACGCAGCGCGGCGAGTACATTACCTATGACGAGGTGATGGAGATCTTTAAAAAGGCGGAGGACAATGGATTTGTCCACCAGATCACCAATATCGACGGTGAGGAGAAGATCTTCGGCATCTGCAACTGCAACGTCAATGTCTGTAATGCCCTGCGTACCAGCCAGATGTTCAACACACCCAATATGTCCCGCAGTGCCTATGTGGCGGCAGTGGAGACGGAGAAGTGCGTGGCCTGCGGCCGCTGTGTGGAGAACTGTCCTGCCGGCGCGGTGAAGCTGGGCCAGAAGCTCTGTACCAAGGATGGCTTTATCGAGTATCCCCGGCAGGAGCTGCCGGATGAGGTGAAGTGGGGTCCGGAGAAGTGGGCCGTTGACTACCGGGACAAGAACCGGGTCAACTGCCACGAAACCGGTACCGCGCCCTGCAAGACCGCCTGCCCCGCTCATATCGCCGTACAGGGCTATCTGAAGCTGGCGGCGCAGGGCAAATACCGAGAGGCTCTGCAGCTTATCAAGCGGGAGAATCCGTTCCCCGCCGTATGCGGCCGCATCTGTAACCGGCGGTGTGAGGATGCCTGCACCCGCGGCACGGTGGATCAGGCCGTGGCCATCGACGAGGTGAAGCGGTTCATTGCCCAGCAGGATCTGGATGCCGCCACCCGCTTTGTGCCGGAAAAGGTCATCCCCAAGGTGGACGGCGAGTTCGGCGAGAAGATCGCCGTCATCGGCGCAGGCCCGGCTGGCATGAGCTGCGCCTTCTATCTGGCAGAGAAGGGCTATCGGCCCACGGTGTTTGAGAAAGAGGCTCGGCCCGGCGGTATGCTGATGAACGGTATCCCCTCCTTCCGGCTGGAAAAAGATGTGGTGGAGGCGGAGATCGATGTGCTGCGGGAGATGGGCGTGGAATTCCGCTGCGGCGTGGAGGTGGGCAAGGATGTCACCATTGCCCAGCTCCGCGAGGAGGGCTACAAGGGCTTTTATGCGGCTGTGGGGCTCCAGTCCGGCGGTAAGCTGAATATCCCCGGCGGAGAAGCGCAAGGTGTTCAGTCCGGCATCGACTTTATGCGCCATGTGAACAGCGGAGCTGACGCCAAGCTGAGCGGCCGTGTGGTGGTCATCGGCGGCGGCAACATCGGTGCCGATGTCGCACGCACCGCCCTGCGCTGCGGCGCGGACAGCGTGGAGCTGTACTGTCTGGAGGGCTATGAGGATATGCCCATGGGCGAGGAGGATCGCGGCGAATGCGAGCGTGAGGGCATTATCATCCACGCAGGATGGGGGCAGACGTCCGTCATGGAGCAGGACGGCAAGTGTGTCGGCATCAGATTCCGCAAGTGCCTGTCTGTAAAGAACGACGAGGGCCGCTTTGATCCGAGGTTTGACGATGCTGTTACGGAGGAGACCGCCTGTGACGTGGTACTGTATTGCATCGGGCAGAAGGTGGAGTGGAAGGAATTGCTGGTAGGCACGAAGGTGGAATTTAACCCCAACGGTACCGTGAAGGCCGATCCTGTCACCTATCAGACTGCCGAGCCGGATATCTTCGTGGGCGGTGATGCCTATACCGGCCAGAAGTTTGCCATCGACGCCATCGCCGCCGGCAAGCAGGGTGCGGTATCCCTGCATCGCTGGGTGCAGCACGCCACGCTGACCGTGGGCCGTGACCGCCGCCGGTTCATCGAGCTGGATAAGGAAAATGCCCTGATCGCCGTGGACAGCTACGATAATACGCCCCGCCAGCAGATCGGGTATAACGAAGCTCTGCACAAGACCTTCCGTGATGAGCGCATAGCCTTTACCGAGGAGCAGGTGAAGAAGGAGACAGCCCGCTGCTTGGGCTGCGGAGCCAGCATTGTAGACCCCAATAAGTGCATCGGCTGCGGAATCTGCACCACAAAGTGTGCCTTCGACGCCATCCACCTGCACCGTGAGCATCCGGAGTGCAGCACCATGTATAAGTGTGAGGACAAGATGAAGGCCATTTTCCCCTATATGATCAAGCGCAATTTCAAAATTAAGCGCGCCGCCAGAAAGAGCAAGTGATATGCACGAGCTGGGGATCGTATTTCATGTTATCAAGACCATCCAACAGGTCGGGCAGGAGCAGGGACTGCAAAATGTAGCCTCTGTTACGCTGGAGCTGGGGGAGGTATCCGGTGCCGTTCCCCACGAGCTGGAGAGCTGCTGGGACTGGGCGGTGAAGCGGACGGAGCTGATGCCCGCTGCCAAGCTGCGGATCGAAACTATCCCGGCGGTGACACACTGCGGCGAGTGTGGACAGGATTATTCCACCGTGCCCCAAGGCCGCAGCTGTCCGTATTGCGGCAGCGAAGAGACGTGGCTGATTCGGGGCGATGAGATCAATATCAAGGAGATTGAGGCGATATGATGGATCGATACAAGATCATTGAAGTAAAAGAGAGTGTATTCGCCAATAACGATAGGGAGGCAGAGCGCGTTCGAAAGCAGCTGAAGGAGGATAAAACGTTTCTGCTGAACCTGATGTCCTCACCCGGCAGCGGTAAGACCACCACACTGCGGCGTACCATTGAGACGCTGCGGGACGATCTGAGGATCGGTGTCATGGAAGCAGATATCGACTCAGATGTGGATGCCAAAGCCATCGCGGACACTGGGGCGCGGGCTATCCAGCTCCACACCGGCGGGATGTGCCATCTGGACGCAGCCATGACAGAGCAGGGGCTGCGGGAACTGAGTACCGACGATCTGGACTTGGTGGTGCTGGAGAATGTGGGCAATCTGGTGTGTCCCGCGGAATTTGACACAGGCGCGGTGAAAAACGCCATGATCCTCTCCGTGCCGGAGGGCCACGACAAGCCCCTGAAATACCCACTCATTTTCACCGTCTGTGATGTACTGCTCATCAACAAGATCGATGTGCTGCCCTACTTTGACTTCGACATGGACAAGGTGGTGGCGTATGCCCATATGCGTAATCCGGATCTGAAGATATTTCCTATCTCCGCCAAGAGCGGCGAAGGAATGGGTGCATGGTGCGATTGGCTGCACCAGCAGGTGAAGAGCTGGCAGGCATGAATGGAGGGATCCTGCGTGCTTTGCCCATACCGTCCGCAATCGGAATGCAGGACGGTCATGCTCAAGTATTGAGTGAAGCTGCCGTTTCCAAATGAAAAAGGACCCCAAGCCGTTGTGTCGCAACGGCTTGGGGTCTTGCTATATTTGCGCGGTTGAGGGAAGTACTTCAGGTGTTATCTTATTGGACTTCCTTGCCCATCTGATAGGCCTGTTCCAGTGCGGGATGCCCGGCGATCTCCCCCACACCGTTCACGCCGCCTGCGAACACTGTGCCTGCCAGCGTGCAGCGGGGGAAGCAGTCCACCCAGCCCTGCACGGCCTTCTCCGTGCCATCGAAGGTCTCCGGCGCGTCCTCCGCCGCTGTCGCCAGCAGATAGGCTTTCGTAAAGGCGTAGTCGCTGTCGTACAGCGGATTGGCACGATCCAGCAGAGTCTTGAGCTGACCACTGACGCAGTAATAGTAGACGGGCGTTGCGAACACCAGCACATCGGCGTCGTGCATTTTGGCAGTGATCGCCGCGGCGTCGTCCTTGAGGACGCAGTATCCCAGCTTGTGACAGGCGAAGCAGCCCTTGCAGTAGCCGATCTGCTTTTCCCGCAGATACACGGTTTCCACCTGATGACCTGCCGCCTGTGCGCCCTTGGCAAACGCCGCTGCCAGCGTTTCGGAATTGCCGCCCTTGCGGGGACTGGAGGAAATGATCAGTACCTTTTTATTCATGATAAACCACTCCTTGCGTTTCGATTTTCCCTGTGGTATTTTCATAATAGTACCTGCACTTGGCTTTCTGTCAAGATGCGTTTGAAAATTTTGAGGGTTTTATGTGTGAGATAAAGATCAACTTCGATCAGGTTGAAAAAGCAATCTCTGTGATGCGTGCGGCGCAAATTCGCCGGGATGGGTATGACAAAGCTGGTCACAGAGGCGATCCGGGCAGAGTGCCGCAATCGCGGTGTTCGGTATATCCGGCTGGACACCGGTCTGGAGGGGAAGACCGTCAGGAAGATCTATCTGTCCGCAGGCTATAAAATCGTGGATATCCTGGATTATCCCAATGGGAGGTCAATGGCTCTATACGAATTGGAGGTATAGCGGCTAAAAGTGACATTTGCAAACACCGTACAGCCTATATGTGCTGCACTGACACCGTGTCCTGCCGCATAACAACGGAGCTTTCGCATGAGCGGATGAGGCGGCACGAAGCCGCATAATCTAATTTATATTAGACGTGGTTTCTGGAAACTGTCAAGCGTCCTGCTAAAAAGATATAACATTGTTGAAGAAAGCTTTGATCAGCAGGGCTGCCTTGCCTACCTCTGCAAGACGCCCAACGAGGCCCGCTGCCTGCCTGGAACACTGGAGGCGTTGAGGGCGGATGGAGTTCAAATTGTTATTCTGGATTCTCCTTAAATTTACTCTGAGTATGCGCCATACACCTATATCGAAGACATGAAAGAATTTATCGATAAGGTTGCTCAGTTAAACCGAGCTGCGTAACCTGTGTCCTGCGCAGACTACTATTTGACTACTACCGCGAAAAACCTCGGAAGCCCTGTCCGATAAGGCTTCCGAGGTTTTCCTTTAAAATGCCGGAAATTTGTGCAACACCAACCAAACCCTTGCGCCGCAGGGCTTCCGGCTTGACGGCTTGATAACTCCGACTCTGTAGGCCGCTGGCTCGAATCCAGTCGGGCGTACCAAAAACCGTCTCAAGCGTGTTGCTTGAGGCGGTTTTTTATATGCGGAAAATCAGGAGAATTGAAATCTGATTTGACCACTACTGAACATTTTGTGATCCGACTAAGCTATTACGCTATGTCAAATCTCCAGCATTCCCTGCGATCCCGCGCTGGAGGCCTTTTTGTTCTTGTCGAAGGCGTGGGTGCAGATATCCGGCGTGGTGGGGGGCGGCATGGAGCTTCCGCAGCCGCTTGGTGAAGGTGTCCGGGCGGATGAGCTGCCTGCGCTCATCGGTGAACTTGATTATTCTGTGTTTTTTGATAGAATGAGCATATCGGGTGGCAGACATGAAGCGGATATGTAAATCTGCCGATATACGCTATAATGATGTGTTGTGTTTACCAAATCGGAAGCTGGAGGTGTGAATATATGGCAGGTGCGTATTACAAACCTTGCAAGGAATTTGACATTTGCAATGAGCTGATTGAAAAATATTGGGAATCAAAACAATATGACAAATGCTTTGAAGGTCATTTGGTATTGGCGGAGCAGGGCTATCCCCTTGCTGAATGTCAAATAGGCTATTTCTATTACGAGGGACTTGGCGTGGAAAAGGACTTGGAAAAGGCACTATATTGGACTCGCCGTGCCGCAGAGCATGGTGATAGAGATGCTCAATACAATTTGGCAGAGTTTTATGAAGATGCAATCGGAGTAGAACGAGATATCGAACAGGCTAAGCATTGGTATCGACTTGCGGCACTGCAAGGCCATGATTTGGCAATCGAGAAATGCAAAGAACTTGGAGTTTCATTCTAATTGCACATCGCGGCATAATCAACAGTTCGTCAACTTCCAGTTTGCCGGACTGACGGGATGCAGTAAGCAGCCGCGGAGCTTAATCAAAAAATTTTTAATTCGACTGCAATAAATCGTCCTTGCCGTGCATTACACGGATGACAGGAGAAAAACGCCCATGCTCAGTATGCTGATGACAACCGAATATGCGCCGGCAGAGGATCGACACGAGCTGCAGCAGTTGTTGCTCCACATTGCCGGCGGGGAGCGTGACGCGCTGGCGGAGCTGTATCAGCGCACGCGCACAGCGGTGTACGGCCTTGCGCTTTCCTACCTCAAAAACGCGCAGGACGCGCAGGATCTCACCCAGGACGTCTATGTGCAGGTGTGGGACTGCGCAGCGCAGTACCGCCCCACCGGCTCACCCATGGGCTGGCTGCTGACCGTGTGCCGCAGCCTGTGCCTGATGCGTCTGCGGCGGGAGGAGCGCCATGCCGCCCTCGGCGAGGAGGAATGGGACGCCATTCCCGCGCAGGAGTGCGGACTGGACGCCGACGAGCGCGCGCTGCTGCAAGGCGCATTGGCGAGACTCGCTGACGAGGAGCGGCGCGTTGTGCTGCTCCACGCGGTCACGGGCATGAAGCACCGGGAGATCGCGGCGCTGCTGGCGCTGCCGCTTCCCACCGTCCTGTCGAAATATCACAGAGCATTAAAAAAGATGCGCAGCCTTCTGAAAGGAGATGACGCCTGATGACCAACGAGAAAATGGAGCGGCAACTGGCCGCAGCCCTTGAAAAGACCGCGCCGGACGATATGAGCGGCGTTCTCTCCCGCTGTGAAGCGCGGAAAGGAACGGTAATTCCCATGGCAACAAAGAAAACGGCAAATCGAAAATGGACAACGCTGGTGGCTGCCTGCCTTGCGGTGATGCTGCTGTGCGGCGGAGGCGTGTTCTATCAGCAGGCCCATGCGGTGGCGTCCGTGGTGTCGCTGGATGTGAACCCCAGCATTGAGCTGAAGGTCAGCAGGAACGAAAAGGTGCTCGTCTGTACCCCGCTCAACGAGGATGCAAAAGCTATCCTGGCGGATATGAGTAATGGGGCTGACCTCAAGGGAGCAAAGCTGGATGTGGCGGTGAACGCCATCGTGGGGAGCCTCGTGCGAAACGGCTATCTCGACAGCATTTCCTCCGCCATCATGATCTCGGTGGAGGACAAGGATACCGCCCGTGCGGAAAAGCTCCAGCGTGAGCTGACCAGCGCTGTGGACGGTGTGCTGCAGACCAGCGAGGCGAAGGCCGCCGTTCTGACGCAGACGCTGACGCAGGACGCGGGGCGGGAACAGCAGGCCCGGGAAAACAACATTTCCACCGGAAAAGCGGCGCTGGTGAACCACGTGCTCGCACTCAACTCCGCACTCAAGTTTGACGAACTGGCAAAGCTCTCGGTGGAGGAACTGAAGGATCTCGCGGAAGCAGGCGCGCCCGCCATGCCCATCGGCACGGACAAGGCGATGGATATTGCCGCGGCGGCGTTTGGCAAGGCCTCTGCCGCCAAGATGGCATACAGCGCGGTCGATCCCGAGCTGGACGAATCCCCTGCGCACTACGAGGTAGAGATCAGGAGTCAGTCCGGTGAGGAGTTTGAGTACAAGATCGACGCCTACACCGGTGCGATCCTGGAGAGCAAGCGTGAAGCGGCGGACGGAACGGAGGTGCCTGTGGTGCAGCCCTCCAAGCCCGCGCCCACCGGCGACATCGGCCACGCCAAGGCGAAGTCCATCGCCCTGAACCACGCGAGCGTGAGCGAGAACAAGGCGTATGACATGGAGATCGAGCTGGACGACGAGGACGGCACGCTCGTCTACGAGGTCGAGTTCAAGTCCGGCAATATGGAATACAGCTACGAGATCAACGCCGCCACCGGCGCGATCCTCAAGCACGAGGCGGAGTTGGAGGACTGACGCGAAAATGGAAAGTATGCGGTGCAGGCGCACTTGCCGGACAGAGTGATATTTAGCGGATGGCGCTCCGCGGGGAAACACGATTCGGGAGGGCAAAAGAAATACGATGAAAAATAATAACGGATTTCGCAAATATGTGCCGTCGGCGCTGCTGTTCCTGCTGTTCGAGGCGGTGGCAGTCACACTGTGGCTCACGAAGGGCAATCTGTTCTACCTGCTGAATTTCAGCTACATCGGAGCCTGCCTCGGACTGGGGACGGCGTTGTTTACCGCCGGGAAACGCTACGCCCGCCATTTCGTGCAGCTGGCGGTGGGCAGCTATATGCTGCTGTACCTCGGCGTGATCTCCCACGAGAATATGCAGATCGAGGGGTTCTGGTACTACCTGTTCCTCGGCGTATTTGAGGCGGCGACCATCCACTACGCCGTGGCGAAGATCTTCGGGCCGCTGCTGTTCGGGCGCGGCTGGTGCGGCTATGCCTGCTGGACGGCCATGGTGCTGGACTTTCTCCCCTACAAGCAGCCGCAGAAGCCGCGAAAGGAAAAGCTGGGCGTGCTGCGCTATGTCATGTTCGCCCTGTCGCTGGCACTGGTGACGGGCCTGTTCCTGATGAAAACCGCGCACTTGGAGCAGATCATGTTCTGGCTGTTCCTCGCCGGAAACGCGCTTTACTATGCGGCGGGCATCGCGCTGGCATTCGCGTGCAAGGACAACCGGGCGTTCTGCAAATATTTGTGTCCCATCACGGTGTTCCTCAAGCCTATGAGCTATTTTTCCCTGCTGCGTGTCCACTGCGACGAGGAGAAGTGCATCCACTGCGGGAAATGTCTGCGGGTCTGTCCCATGAACGTGGAGGTCAACAAGGAATCCCGCAAACGAAAAAACGGAACGGAGTGCATCCTCTGCTACGAGTGTACGAAGGCCTGCCCCACCAAGGCGCTGCACTGACCGTCCAACCACCCTGCCGCATAACAAAGGAGCTTTCGCGCAAGCGAAAGCTCCTTTTCTGCTGTCTACCGGCAGAGGATGACCTGAAACACGGTGCTGTCCTCCGCAGAGCTGGACACGGATATCTCCCCGCCCAGCTTCTCTACCATCTCCTTTGTGATGGCAAGGCCGAGGCCGAAGCTGCCGGATTCGCTTTTCCGGCTCTTGTCGCTGCGGTAAAAGCGGTCGAAAACATGGGGGAGGTCTTCCACCGGGATGGTGCTGCCGAAGTTCTGAACAGAGAGCTGCACCCTTCTCTTATCCTGCGTGAGCGTCAGCTGCACCCGCCCGCCTGCCGGCTCATATTTCAGGGCATTTTCCAGCAGGCTGCTGACGATGCGCTGCAAGTAGTCCGGATTGCCGCGCAGGCTGCACGCCTCGGGGAGCGCCGTTTCCAGCGTGACGCATTTCTCATAGGCGATGGACTCCATCTCCAACGCCGCTTTCATGGCGATGGCGGCAAGGTCGACAGGCTGCGTGGAAAGCACCGCGTCCGGGCGCTCCACATCGGCGAGCGTGAGCGGATGTACTGGCGATGTTCCACCAGCTTATCCTGCATCTTCTGGACGAGGTATGCGCCGCGATTGCCCAGCTGCGGCAGACGGCGCAAACAGCGGCGTGAAAATATAGAGCGCGGAGGTGGAATCCAGGAAGAAGCCAGCGTTTGCGGAAAAGTCACAATTTGCGGTGGTGAGCTTCAAATGCCGCTTGCCTTTTTGTGCATGATATAATATACTATTGGTATGTGTACTAAAACATTTGGAAAGAGGTGCTATTTTTGCGTAGAGACAGCAGTGAAACAAAGAGAAAAATACTGACTGTGTGCGTCCGTCTCTTTTTGAAGCAGGGGTATAAAAACACCTCTGTCAGTCAGATTGTGGACGAAGCAGGTGTTGCAAGAGGAAGCTATTTGAATCTGTTTCCTACCAAGGACAGAATTTTGCTGGAATTGACCGAAACGATGTTCGGCGGACAGTTCGGCGTGGCAAGAAGCATTGCAGACAGCAAGCTGCCGCCGGTTTACGCCTATGCGGTGGAAACGGCGATCCAGCTCACCCTCACCGAGCTGAACGAGAACCTGCGGGAAATCTACATCGAAGCCTATTCCCTACCCGACACGGCGGAATATATCTACCTGCATACCACGGCAGAGCTGAAGCAGATCTTCGGCGCAAATTTCCCGGATTACAGCGACAGCGACTTTTACGAGATGGAAATCGGCACGGCAGGACTGATGCGCAGCTATATGGCACGAAAATGCGACATCCATTTCCCGTTGGAACGCAAGCTCAGCCGCTTTTTGACGGCGGCGATGCGGGTGTACCGGGTGCCGGAGGACGAGCAGGCAAAGGTGCTTGCCTTTATTCAATCACTGGATATCAAGGCAATCGCTACAGAGGTTATGTATAAGCTATTCGCCATGCTGGAAATGAAGTACGATTTCAAGCTGTCGAGGGACGGAGAAACGGAGGTAACAACATGAAGAAACGAATACTTAGTATCCTGCTCGCTCTGTGCATGGCGCTCTGCATTCTGCCGACCACGGCGTTTGCTGAGGGCAAGACGGAAGAAACACCTGTATGCACCTGCGAAACGGTCTGCACGGCAGAAGCAATGAACGCAGAGTGCCCCGCCTGCGGCGTAGAGGGTGCTTTAGCAGAAAACTGCGGGAAACATGCCACAGAAGAAAGCGGACAGACAGGTACGTCCGACGACGCTCCGGTCATCACCGCAGCAGACGTGCAGGCACTGATCAACGCACTGCCGGAATCTGAAACAATCGGCGCAGATAACGCGGCGGACGTGAAAGCGCAGTTAGAAGCCATTGACGAGGCGAAGGTACAGCTTTCTGATGAAGATTTCGCGGTACTTGATTTTACCCGCTATGATGCCGCTGCTACCATACTTATGGTGCTGAGCGGCGAGCCGGGTGCTACTTTCGTGCCGCAGGCTGCGAGTTCGCACACCCACTGCATCTGTGGCGGTGAAAACACGGTCGGCGGCCACACGACCCATCAGGCCGCCGACTATCAGCCGTGGAACGGCTCCGACGCAATCAGCTACACAGACGGAAAGGCCTATGTGTATCTGACGGATAACGCCACCATCAATTCCAACCTGGTTGTGGACGGCACCACGCTGTATCTCTGCCTGAACGGCAAAGAGTATGCCAGCAACGGCACCAATAAAATCCAGGTAAAAAACAGCGGACATCTTGTGCTGTGTGACTGCGGTGAAAGCGGAGTTATAAAATGCGCTACCAACGGCTGGGGCGGCATGGGTATATATATCTACACAGGCACCGTAGATATTTTCGGAGGCAAATTTACCGGCGGCAGCGTAACCGGAAAAGGCGGAGGCGGTGCGATCGCGCTTGAGGACAACTCCAGCACCTTGAACATCTACGGCGGCGAAATAAGTGGCAACAACGGCAATGGCAAAGGCGGCGCGATTTACACAAAGAGCGGCGGTACAATCAATATGTATGGTGGACGCATAGCTCAAAACAAAGCTTACAGGGGCGGTGGCTTGTGCCTTAACGGTAGCGGCACATTAAATATGTACGGCGGGTTGATTGAAAACAACAGCAGCACAGCCAGCTGGGACACAATACCGGCTAACAGCGGCAATGTGTATGTTGCAGCCAATGCTGTCATGAATGCAAATGCCGGTGTTGTTCGCGGAGGCGGCTATGCGGTGTTTAATCTTGGAACGATTCAGACTGATGACGCCAATTATCCTGCCACCATATTTTACAGCGGTCTGTATAACATGGGCGGTGTCGTGAAAGGCGGTATGTACTACGGTAGCTATATGTCGGCGGGCGGCAGCTTGGGCGGATGTGAAGTGAACTATACCCTTGCAGACAGCAACCACGCAAGATATCATTATGCATGGCAATTCCTGGAGCCGGGCAATACGCCCACCAGACCGGACGATCCCACGAAAACTGGCTACCTCTTTGACGGCTGGTATGTGGGCGAAAATGCGTTCGACTTCTCCGTCCCCGTCACGGAAAACGTGCGCGTTGTAGCAAAGTGGTCGGAATGCGACCATACCGGCAGCACGGCACAGCCCACCTGCACGGATTCCGCCGTCTGCACGGTGTGCGGCGGAACTATACCCGAAAAGGGACATGCACTTATTTGGCAGAGTGAAAACGGTGAGTATTGGCAAAAGTGCAGCAATTGCGATTTTGAAACAGAGAAAAAGCCTATCCCGGCACTGACGCTCAATGCTCCTGATAAGGTCTGCCGGACACAAGATTGCACATTCACTTTCAACCTCCCAGATGGATGCACAAACCCTGAGTTCGGCTACGAGTTCACGCAGATCGGCAGCGGCAACCCCGCTATAGTTGATAACGGCGTGTGCAACGGTACGGTTGAGGCCGATTGGTACGATAAGACCGAGGCAAGCTTCAAGCTCACCGTCTATGCCACCACCGCCGACGGTTTTCTTATCAGTACCTCCAAAAACATCGAAATAGTTGATGGGCACACTTACGAGTGGCAGAGCGAAAACGGCGAGTATTGGCAGAAGTGCAAGCTCTGCGGCAACGAAACAACGAAAAAGCCTATTCCCGAAATCGTGATCAGCGGTGCAGACAGGGTTTGCCGGACGCAGGATTATATCTTCGGCTTTACACTCCCAGAGGGATGCAAACTCATTACCACAGGCTATGAGTTTGAAAAGATCGGCGGCGATCTTACAGCAACGCTTGAAAACGGCAACTATACGGTTGAACTTGCTTCTTCCGGCTATCCTGTCGAAGAAAACAGCTTTAAGGTAGCGGTTCATGCGGAAACAGCGGACGGTTTTGCAATCAAAGCAGAAAAGATCGTTACGATTCAAAACGACCACACCGGCGGGAAAGCGACCTGCAAGGACAAGGCAAAGTGCGAGGTCTGCGGTGCGGAATACGGTGAGCTTGATCCGAAGAACCACACCAACTTAAAGCACTTCCCGACAAAGGCGGCGACCAAGACCACCGAGGGCAATATCGAGTATTGGTACTGCGAAGGTTGTGGCAAGTATTTCAGCGACAAGGACGGTACAAAGGAAATCAAAAAAGCCGACACCGTGACGGAAAAGCTGAAAGGCGGTTCCACAACGGCGAAGCTGGAGGACGGCTCCAAATCGCCGGGTACCGGCGACACAAGCAGCCTTGCCCTGTGGCTTGCTCTGCTGTTTGTCAGCGGCGGTGCAGCCATCGGCACTACGGTCGTCCGCAGAAGGAAAAAGTACAACAGATAATCGACTCGCGGGGAAAGGGCTGGGAAGGCAGCTTCAAAACGGCATGATCGCGCAGGCAAAACGAACACAAAAAGCACTTTTCTGACAAGTTTGTATGGTGGAAGCTTTCCTTTGTGTGCTGTATAATGATGGCACAGACAAGGAGGTGGTCAATATGCTGGCAGAGAATCTGGCGCTCCTGCGAAACCTCCGCGGCATGACGCAGGAGGAGGTGGCGGAGGTCATCGGCATCTCGCGCCAGTCCTACGCCAAGTGGGAGCAGGGCGAAACGATCCCCGACATTGAAAAATGCGACCGGCTGGCAAAATTCTACGGGGTCTCCATCGATGCCCTTATCCATCAGGATGAGGAGGTCGGTAAGGCGCGGGTGGCGCCCGCCCCGGTGGGCAAGCACCTGTGGGGAACGGTGGCGATGGGCGCCAAGGGGCAGATCGTCATCCCCAAGGCCGCGCGGGATACCTTCCACCTGAGCGAAGGCGATCGGCTGGTCGTCCTGGGCGACGAGGAGCAGGGCATCGCGCTCATCAAGGCGGAGGTCTTTGAGGAGCGGATGCAGAAGGCCCTGCGTGCAGGTCAGAAATCCAACGAATAAAAGAAGGTGCGATCATGAAATGTCCCGAATGTGGAAAGGAAATGCGGGAGGGGTATCTCTTTTGCAGCAAGGATGGCGCGTTCAGCTTTGCAAACGAGGTGCCGGGCGTGTTTGAGAACGCGAAGAATGCCGATGGCTTTGTGAAGATCACAGACCTCAAGGCCAGCCATCGGACGAGAGTTCCGGCGTCCATCTGCGAGGGATGCAGGACGGTCATGCTCAAGTATTGAGTGAGGCTGCCGCTTCCAAACGAAAAAAGGCCCCAAGCCGTTGTGCCGCAACGGCTTGGGGCTTTGCTATATTTATTTTCTGCCGTATGACGCGGCGCAGGTCAGAACGCGAACAGGTTCAGTCCCGTGTCCGGGTCATGCGCTCTGTCCACCGTGCCGGGAATGATCTCTACGACCATTTCGCAGGTGGCGCTGACCACCGCCCGGTTTAAGTGGCCGCCAAACACCTGCCCCTTGTCGTTTCCGGCACTCATGTGCAGATGGGTGTAGAACGCGCCGTCCATGGTGTTGATGGTGCCGGTCAGGGAGACGATCTCAAAATTGCCGCGGAACTCGTTTGCATAGTACCGCTGCTCCTCCACCTTGTACACGCCCACTGTAAAATCGTTGGTCGCGCCCAAGGCGGTGACACTGGCCAGCGTGATGTTCTCCCTGCGCGCAAGCTCCTTCAGCTGCTCGAGGATCTCCTCGCCCCTGTCGATCCGCACCACGATTTTATCGCCAAATCTTCTGTATTCCATCGCAAACCACTCCTTGCGTTTCAATTTTCCCTGTGGTATTTTCATAATAGTACCCGCACTTGGCTTTCTGTCAAGATGCATTTGAAAATTTAGAGAGAAAGTCCGGACGGAAAACCGCTCGGACTTTTCGCGTATCTTATAAAAGCTGCGGTAGAGGTACTCGCATCAGTTCCACAAGCTGCGAAACAAGCTGTTGCCGATGCTTTTTCCTGCGCCATGAATAGCACCTGCTATGATAATGGCGGCGCGGCGGGACAATATACTGCATAAACAAGAACCCACCTTCGTAAGAAGGTGGGTTCTTGTTTATGCTGCTTTCTGGTGAAAGGGCAGATACGCGCTGCATTTGCGTGCAGCCCGTGCCGTTAGCAGAGCGGCTCCAGCTGAAAGGCCAGCTCGGTGCGGCCCACGACGGCGTGGTGGTTGTTGTAAAGGTTTTTGTCGTGAAAGCGGGGCAGGGAGCAGGCTTCCTCCGGCGTGATGACGCCGAGCTGGGTGAGAACCGAGAGGATGGCGTACGGGACAATGGAGGAGGCGCCGTCCTCCATTTTAAGGGCGATGCCGATCCCCTTATCCTTGATGCCCACGGCATAGAACGCGCTGGCGCCTGACTTGCAGAAGATGCGGTCGCCGAAGGCGGCCATCAGTTGGGTGCAGATGCGATCGGTTCCCGCCACCATTTCCGGATGTGCTGTCATGGCGGACGTGATGCGCCGGAGGACAGCGGCCCGGGTGGGGTCAAAAAGCGTGGGCAGGGACATACGGGCATAGCCTTGCGCCAGCCGGTAAAGGGGCAGCGCGTGGACCGGAACGCCGCAGCCGTCCACGGCCAACTGGACATCGGAGGTCTCTACGCCGCACATTTCAGCGAACACCGAGAGGATACGCTGCTGGACGGGGTGCTCCAAAGCAGTATAGTTCTCCAGGGATTCCCCTAAATGGCGGGCGGTGATGAGCATACCGGCGTGCTTTCCGGAGCAGTCGCAGTAGATGGGCGCACGGGGGATGCCGGCGATCTTCAAGGCATCCTCGGCGGGGACATACATGGGGTATTCCGACCCGCAGCACAGCTGGTCGGGGGAGAGCCCGGCCTTGCGCAGGATGCTCTCCACGGCCTTTACATGAAAGGGCTCTCCGTTATGGGAGGAGCAGATGACGGCCAGCTCCTGCGGGGTAATGCCATAATGCTCCAGCGCACCGCTCTCTGCCACGGGAATCGCCTGAAGGGGCTTGGCGGAGGAGCGGGCAAACGTAAGACGCTCCGGATCACCGAGCTTCCAAAGGATCTTGCCTGTGTGATCCGCTACCGCGATGTGTCCCCGGTGGACCTGATCCACCAGCTCGCCGCGGTATTGATAGGCAATAACAGCCATAGCATATACCTCCGTTTCTTAAATCACAAAGTAGAAAAAGCGCAGCACATCACCGTAATCGTCGGCATCAAAGGCCACGGTGGTGGGAGAGATGAGGCTGGCGCCGGGATAGTGGGAGCATCCATAGGCGTCATAATGGTGTACATAGGTGACCTCCACGTGGAAGTGCTCGGGAAGCACCGGAGGTGTGGCTGTCTTTGCCGCCGCCACAGCCTTGGCCATCATGCCTTCGATCTCCTCGCGGACAAGCTCCGGGGTCTTTGTCAGGACACCGTAGCCGTGGCCGGATTTGGTCGGTACGGTCAGCAGGCCGGGTACGGTGCGCGCCGCGGCTGCACACATCCCCGCGTCACCGCTGGCGAATAGGGTGGGAACGCCCCGGTAAGCGGCGGCATGGGCGTACATCTCGAATTCTCCCCACAGATCGCCGTTGACCATAAGACGGAAAATGCGGGAGCTTACCATCGTGTGGGACGTGGGATTTCCGGGGGCGGAGGCGGCGTCGTGAAAGCCGACCATCAGCATACCGTCATAGCTCTCGTCAAAAATACCGGTAAGGCCCACAATATCGTGGGTGATCCCCCGAAGGAGACGGGCGTCTCTGGGGAGCAGGGCGCAGTCGATGTTGCAGCCGTCTCCGTGCATATCCTCTATGACGACCTCGTCGGCTCCGCCGGAGAAAAGGCCGCGGGCTGCGGCGGCGGCCTCTAACGCCATTTCCCGCGCCATAGGCGCATAGCAGGCGCTGGCCGGACGCGCCTCATCCCAGCAGGTCAAAGAAGCCACACCTTCAATGTCGCAAAGAATGTAAAATTTCATGCTTGAGCCCTCCTTTAGAAGTGCGATCGTAATAAATACAGAGGCATAGGGGTTGGGAAGTGCTGGGCAAAAACCGGGGATCAGCCGATAGCTGCTGTTTAGTTTAGATGTGCCCGGCCGGTCGCCTTACGCATCGAGGCATCAGAGCGCAGGTAAAGCGACGCGGCGGAAGGTCATGTTGCTTCGCTGCGGATACGCCGCAGGTAGCGGTAGACCGTGGGCTCGGAGATGTGCAGCTCCCTGGCGACCTGCCCGATGGAGCCCTTGGTCTGGAATACGCCCTGTGCCTCCAGAGAACGGAGTATATCCAGCTTGTCGCCGGTATGCATGGCATCGGAGGGGATACCATAGCCGAGGATGGTGGAGTGGATCAGATTGCTGGACAGCTCCGGGATGGAATCGTCCAGGTTTTCGGTATAGCCGGAGCTCTCCTCCTCTTGCGGAAGAGAAAAGGAATGGAGCAGGTTAGAGAGATGCTCCGAGAGCACCAAGATATCCTCCACATCGTGGTTCACGCAGATCAGTCCCACCAGCTGCCCCTTTTCCTTAATAAAATAGGTGGAAGAGACGAAGCGCTTGCCCCCCCGGGTGCGGCCCTCATAGTTGGCCACATAGTCGTGCTCCTTGTAGGCTTCGGTTCGCAGCAGCTCCTTGGCCAACTCCGTCATGGGGTCACCCACGCGGCGGCCGCTGAGATGCTCGTTGCAGGCGGCGATCACCGAGCGCTCCGGCGTGGAAACGTCGTGGAGGATGATCTCATAATTCTTTCCGCAGATCCGCCCCATAAATTCCACCAGGGGAATGTATCGCTCAAGACAGGCGTAGTTGCTCACAGTATCCCTACTTTCTCAACAATAAATTTTGCCTGATAAAAAACTGTCATATAGCTCTGCCAAAAGTCAGTATATCGAAAATAAATGGATAAATCAACACCTAATGTGTTGGAAAACAGTGACGGTGTAACATTTTTTTTGCAAGGAGAGGCCGGAAAAGCCGCGAGGACAGCGATTTAGACAAAAAATTGTCAAATTTATTGTCGCTTATGACAGGTTGACAAGGGTGAAGTGATAAATTATAATCAGGGCCATAATAAAATTATCAGTCAGAGGAGCGGCTCCGGCCTCGGGCTTCCGCTCTGGCGGGAGGCTTCCCGCAGCAGTGATTTCATCCGGGGCTCACCCGTGCAGGTATGTATCGGCATGGTGATCGACTCCTCTATATGCAGGGCGGAGCAGCGCGCCCGTACCACAATAAGCCGCTGCGTGACGGTGCTGCTCCCATGATGGGCAACTGAAATGGAGGCGCTGCATGAAATACGATTTTGACACACCCATTGACCGCAGAAATACATTTTCATTCAAGTGGGACTGCGGGATGGACTACTTCGGCCACGACGACGTGATCCCCATGTGGGTGGCGGACATGGATTTTGCCTGCGCCCCCTGCATCGTGGAGGCCGTACAGAAGCGCGCTGCCCACCCGGTCTACGGCTACGGTGTACGCCAGCAGCCCTATTATGACGCGGTGATGGGCTGGCTGAAAAAGCGTTACGGCTTCGAGGTCAACTATGAGCATCTGGCTTTTGCGCCTCCCGGTGTGATCTACGCCATGAACGTGGTGCTCCGCATTCTCACCAAGCCCGGCGACAAGGTCATGATCCCTATGCCCAACTACGACCCGCTGTTCGACATGGTCACCCGGGGCGGCCGGGAGCTGGTGGAGACACCGCTGGTCTGGAAGGACGGGCGCTACACCTTCGACTTCGCCGACATGGAGGCCAAGGCCGCTTCCGGCGTGAAGGTGCTGATTCTCTCCAGTCCCCACAACCCCACCGGCCGGGTATGGACCCGTCAGGAGCTGGAGGGCGTGGCGGAGATCTGCCTGCGGCACAACATCTTCATGCTGGTGGACGAGATCCACTGTGACTTCGTGCCGCCGGAGCACCCCCACACCACCTTCTGCCTGCTGGGCGAGGACGTGCTGCGCCACTCCATGGTCTGCTACTCCTCCAACAAGGGCTTCAACCTGGGCGGTCTGGGCATGGCCACCCTCGTGCTGGCGGACGACGACCTGCGGTGCAAGTTCAATGAGGAGATGTCCATCGCCCAGACGCGGCTGGATAATATCTTCGGCATGGCCGCTCTCATAGCCGCCTACAACGACGGCGAGGAGTGGCTGGATCAGGCCATCGCCTACGTCTCCGACAACAAGGCGTATCTGGATCAGTTCCTGCGGGAGCGCATCCCTCAGATCCGCATGATCCCCTCCGAGGGCACGTATCTGGTCTGGCTGGATTGCTCCCAGCTGCCCTACCGGGGCATGGCGTTGGAGCATTTCATGATCAACGAGGCGAGGGTCGCGTTCAGCGCCGGCTATGAATTCGGCAAGCAGGGCGATGCATTCCTGCGTATGAACGTGGCTTGTCCCCGATGCACCCTGACAAAGGCGCTGGAGCAGGTAGAAAAGGCAGTCAACGGCCTGTCGCTTCAGTGACCCCCCAAATAGCGCACCACATAAAACGCATAGATCGGAAAATTTATTAAAAAGGAGAAACAGCTATGAAAAAGAGAACCATCGCAATGATCCTGTCCGTAGCTCTGTGTCTCTCTGTGGCCTTGACCGGCTGCGGGGCGGGCGATACGCAGCAGAGCAACCCCGCCGATGACGGAAAAAAGAGTCTGACCATCGCGGTACTGAATGATGTTGTCTCGCTGGACCCTGCGGTAAAGGACAGCAGCGCCGAGATGCAGATGGCGTCTCACCTGTACGACCCGCTGGTGGACTACGATGCAAATCTGGGCAAGAAGCCCGGCCTGGCGGAGAGTTGGACTGTTCTGGATGACGGCGTGACCTGGGAGTTTAAGCTCCGTCAGGGCGTGAAGTTCTCCAACGGAAACGACTTCAATGCCGACGACGTGGTCTTCAGCATTGAGCGCATCCTCAACGATCCGACGCTGGAGATGGGCGTGTACCTCATGCGTCTGCAGGAGGTCAAGAAGGTGGATGATTACACCGTGCAGTTGGTGACCAAGATCCCCTACCCCGTGTTTGCCGGCAGCCTGATCCATATCATGATGCTTGACAAGGAGACCTGCGAGGGTCTTACCAGCGAGGAGATCGCCGCGAACCCTGTTGGTACCGGCCGCTATCGTCTGGTGGAGCATGTGAAGGAATCCTACATCAAGCTGGTCCGCAACGACGAGTACTGGGGCGAGCTGCCTGATGCAGAGACCGTGGAGTTCCGCGTTATCGCCAATGCAGCTACCCGCACGACCGCTCTGATCAACGGCGAGGTGGACTTTATCTCCAACATCCCCGTGATGGACGTGAACCGTCTGGAGAACGACCCCAACGTTCAGGTCATTACCAATCCCAGCCTGTCCTGCAGCTACATGGGCTTTGACCTGCTCAATGAGCATGGCTCTGCCGGCACCGACGATCCCAACCCGCTCCTCAATGTGAAGGTTCGTCAGGCCATCTACCACGCCATTGACATTCAGACGATCGTCGATACCGTCATGAACGGCTATGCCACCGTGGCCAACTCCTATATGCCCAGCATCTGCGTGGGATATAATGCCGACGCAGAGCGTCCTGCCTACGATCCCGAGCTTGCCAAGCAGCTTTTGACGGAGGCCGGCTATCCCGATGGCTTCTATCTCCGCATCGATGCCCGCAGCGACAGTGACATGAACGCCGACCAGGTGTCTCAGGCCATTGCCAGCTATCTGGAGAAGGTGGGCATCCAGACCGAGGTGAACCTGCTGCCTCGCGCCTCCTTCTATGAGAAGACAAGCGCAGAGAACCTCCAGTCCTCCTTCTTCATGGCAGGCTGGGGCGACAGCTCCGGCGAGGGCATGGTCATCTTCAACGATATGCTCTATACCTACGACGGCAAGCCCGGCATGGGTGAAGGCAACAGGGGCCATTACAGCAATGCCGAGGTGGATGCGCTGCTGGATCAGGCATCTGTTGAGACCGATCAGGCCAAGCGCGCAGCGCTGGTGGAGCAGGTGGATCAGATCGCCCGCGACGAGGCTGCCTATATTCCTCTGTTCTTCAAGGACAATATCTTTGGCGTGCGCAACGGCATCCACTACACCCCCAGTGCCGATGACCATATTCTGGCTTGGGACTTCACCTTCTAAGCGTACATAAGAACAGTCAATGGGAGGAGGCAGAAGGGGGATCTTCCCTTCTGCCTCCCGCCAATAGGGTGTAAGCCCGTAAATGAGGTGTTACCGTGTTCAAGTATTTCCTGAAGCGGCTGGCGCAAATGGTAGTTACACTTTTCATTGTGTCCATTCTGGTATTTGTTCTGGCCAACTTCATTGGCGATCCCGTCAATATGCTGGTCTCTCCCAAGGCTCCGCCTGAGGTTCGAGAGCAGGTCCGAGAGGAACTGGGGCTCAACAGACCGATCCTGGAGCAGTATGTATCGTTTGTTACCAATGCACTCAAGGGGGATTTCGGCAAGTCCTATATTTATAAGGTGGATGTGCTCTCCCTGATTGCCCAGCGGGTGCCTGCTACGCTGGAGCTGGTTTTGGTATCCGTCGTGCTGGCCCTCGTCATCTCTATCCCACTGGGCGTATATGCGGGTGCTTTTCCCAAACGAAAATCCAGTACACTGGTGATGGGAGGCTCTATTCTGGGTATTTCCCTGCCATCCTTCTTCATCGGCATCATGCTGATCTACATCTTCTCCCTGAAGCTCCACTGGTTCCCCTCATCGGGCCGGGGCGCGACCATACCGTTTCTGGGGATGGATTTCAGCTTGTTTGCACCCGGTGGACTTAAGTATATTATCCTGCCTGCCTTTACGCTGTCTGTGACCAACATCGCGTCTCTGGTGCGGCTTACCCGTGCCGGCGTGATGGAGAATATGCGGCAGGATTATATCAAATTTGCCCGAGCCAAAGGTGTGTCCACCCGAAAGGTCCTTTTTGGACACGCTCTGAAAAATGCCCTGATCCCGGTTATTACAGTGTTCGGTATGGAAATCGGTTCCCTGATCGCCTTTACGACGGTGACGGAGACCATCTACTCCTGGCCGGGACTCGGCAAGCTTCTTATTGACTCCATTAACTCGGTGGATCGGCCGGTCATTGTGGCCTATCTGATCCTGACTACGGTGTTGTTTGTGTTTATCAATTTTGTGGTCGACCTTCTGTATACAGTCATCGACCCGAGAATCGAATTCAGGTGATGCGCGATGGGTGAAATGAAAAAAAAGGGCGCGGCCCCCAACAAGAGCTTGTTCCGGCGCATTGCTGCGTCTGAGTTCTTTCACAATTACAAGCGCAGTCCGTCCGCTATCGTCGGTACGGTGATCGTGGTACTGGTGCTGTTCATTGCCCTTTTTGGGCCGCTGTTTGCGCCGCAGAACCCCTATGATGTGGCCTCTCTTTCCCTTACGGATTCCTACAAGCCGCCTGCATGGGAGGCGGGAGGTGACGCCCGGTTTATTTTCGGTACCGACAGTCAGGGGCGGGATATTTTCAGCTCTCTCATTTACGGAAGCCGTATCTCCCTCTTTATCGGCGTTGTAGGTACGCTGCTGGCCTGTGCCGTAGGCATTACGCTGGGACTGATCTCCGGCTATTTTGGCGGGAGAGTAGACGCTGTCATCATGCGTTTGGCAGATATCCTGCTCTCTTTCCCCGATATCCTTGTGGCACTCTTCATCATGACCATGTTTGGACGAGGTGTAAGCAAGCTGCTGGTCGTGTTTACGATCATCGGTTGTGTCACATATATCCGTACCGTCCGCGCCGAGGTGCTGACGGTGAAGCAGATGGAGTATGTGGATGCGGCCAGAGTCATCGGTATCCCCAATATCCTGATCATCGCCAAGCATGTGCTGCCCAACGTAATGACCACCGTCATCGTTCTTTCCACGATGAAGGTGGGCGGCCTTATTCTGGCAGAAGCCACGTTGAGCTTCCTGGGCGTAGGCGTTCCGGTCACGGAGCCCTCTCTGGGTATGCTGGTCAAGAATGGCTTCGACGTGCTGTTCAGCGGATACTGGTGGATCGCGGTGATGCCGGGCCTCTACATCATGCTGATCGTGTTCGGAATCAATCTTTTGGGAGATTTCCTGCGCGATGAGTTCAATCCTAAGCTGAAGTAAGGGGGGAGCGAGATGAGCGAAACACTGCTGCAGGTAGAAAACCTGCGAACCTATTTCCACACCTTCCGCGGTGTAGTCAAGGCGGTGGACGGCATTAGCTTTTCTCTGGATGAGGGACAGGTGCTGGGCATCGTGGGCGAGTCGGGCAGCGGTAAATCCGTTAGCAGCTTTTCCATTCTGAAATTGATCGAGCCGCCCGGTGTGGTGGAATCGGATAGGATCCTTTTCCAAGGTGAGGACATCAGCAAAAGGAGCGAACGGGAAATGATGAAGATCAGAGGCAAGGCGATCTCCATGGTGTTCCAGGATCCGATGACCTCCCTGAATCCGCTCTATACCATTGAAAAACAGATCACCGAGATGCTGGACCTCCACCAGAAGCAGATGACCAAGCAGGAAAAGCACGCGCGCTGTGTGGAGCTGCTGCATATGGTGGGTATCCCCAATCCCGAGGATCGTCTGAAATCCTACCCCCATCAGTTTTCGGGCGGTATGCGGCAGCGGGTCATCATTGCGATCGCCTTGGCTGCCAATCCGAAGCTCATCATCGCCGATGAGCCCACCACGGCCTTGGATGTGACCATACAGGCGCAGATCCTCAAGCTCATGGACAAGCTGGTGAAGGAGCAGGGCGCGTCTCTCATCCTGATCACCCATGACTTGGCGGTGGTTTCCCAGATGGCGGATCGTATCATCGTGATGTACTGCGGCAAAATCGTGGAAAGCGGCTCCCGGGATGACGTGATCCGCCGTCCCAGCCATCCGTATACCGAGGGACTTCTTAACTCCATCCCCAGAATGGGGGAGGAGCAAAAACGCCTGGAGTCCATTCCGGGTATGGTTCCCAGTATGCTGGATCTGCCTCAAGGATGTTACTTTGCCCCCAGATGCAAATACTGCCAGGATATTTGCCGTACCGTGGCGCCTGAAAACCATGAGGTTGGCCCGGGGCATTGCGCGGCTTGCCACTTTCCGCTGACAGGAGGCGAGAGCCATGAGTAAGATTCTTCAGGTGGAGAACTTGGTGCAGGAGTTCAATCTCACCAAGGACTTTCTGGATAAGGTAAAATTCAAAAACGGCCATTTTTCACTGGAAAATCGAGTGGTTCATGCGGTCAACAACGTCAGCTTTGATGTGGAGGAGGGCGAGGTGTTCAGCTTGGTGGGCGAGTCCGGCTGCGGAAAGTCTACCACGGCCCGCACCATCATCAAGCTTATCGAGCCGAAGTCCGGCAAGATCATATTCGATGGACGCGATATCACCCGGCTCAAGCCGCAGGAGATGCGCCCCATCCGTCGAGAGATGCAGATGATCTTTCAGGATCCCTATGCCTCTCTGAATCCCCGGCAGAAGATCATGGAGATCCTCACCGAGCCGATGCTGTTCCACAAGCTGTGCAGCAGCAAGGCGGAGGCAGAGGAGAAGGCGATTCAGCTGCTGGAGCGTGTTGGACTCAGCTCTGAGCAGGCCAACCGCTATCCGCATCAGTTTTCCGGTGGTCAGCGTCAGCGCATCGGCATAGCCCGGGCGTTGGCGGTCGAGCCTAAATTTATCATAGCGGATGAGCCGGTATCGGCTCTGGATGTGTCCATTCAGGCTCAGATCTTGAACATCCTTATGGATCTGAAGGATGAATTTCATTTCTCCTATCTGTTCATCGCACACGATCTGAGCGTGGTCAAGCACATCAGCGACAGCTTGGGTGTTATGTATCTGGGAACGATTGTGGAGCGGGCTCCGAAGAAGCTGCTGTTCTCCAACCCGGTTCACCCCTATACCAAGGCGCTTTTTTCCGCTGCGCCGACGATTGATGAGGGCAGTATTGCCGAATCTCAGGAGCTGCGTGGAGAGATTCCCAGCCCGATCCATCTGCCCTCCGGCTGTCCCTTCCATGACCGCTGTCCTATGGCTTGCCCGGACTGCGCGCGGGAGGTCCCGGCGCTCAAAGAGGTGGAGCCCGGACACTTCGCAGCCTGCCATCTGCTGTAAAAAAGGGGATTTAGCGCGGGTGGATCACCTCGCATACCCCTGCGGGGGCGGCTATGCCGCCCCCGCTTTTTAATTCTCTATCATGGAATAGACCAGAAGGAGGAAGAAAAAATGGAACTGCAACTTGTGAAAAAGTATGACGCCAGAGCATGGGACGGTGTGGTGGTCCCGCTGGGAGAGGGCAACCTGAATAGCTATCAGGGACCTTGGGAGCAGGAGCTCGCCGCAGTTCGTGCCTCGGGGCGCTTTGAAGGGAAAACGGGTGAGATTTTCCGCTTTTCTGTTCTTTCGGAGGGCGTGCTGACCCAAATTTTCCTGTTGGGTCTGGGAAAAGACTGGGGTTTGGAGCAGGTGCTGGAGAGCTGTGCCAAGGTATATCGTCAGTGTCAGGAGCTGGATCTGCGTGCGGTGTGTACCGATCTGCGGGGCGTGTGTCCGCAGTTCACGCCGGCGCTCTTCCAAAAGGCGGCAGAGGCTGCCGCTCTTACCGGCTACCGGTTTGACAAGTACAAGACGACCCCTGCGGCGCCGGGGATCGAAACGGCTGCGTTTCTCTGCGATATGCCGGAGCGCTACGAGGCCGCCTTGGTGGAGGCGGAGGTGTCTGCTAAGGCCACCTGCATCGCACGGGATCTGATCAATGAGCCACCGACGGTGCTTACCCCTGCCAAGCTGGCGCAGGCGGCGCAGGAGCTTTTTAAGGAGACGCCTGTGAAGGTGACCGTTTACGGCAGAGATGAGGTAGAGCGCATCGGACTCACCGCTTTTCTGGAGGTCGGAAAGGGCTCGATTCACGAGCCTAAGCTCATTGTCATGGAGTATACCGGCGCGCAGGACGTGGAGAGCCGCTTGGGGCTGATCGGCAAGGGCCTTACCTACGACAGCGGCGGATACTCCCTCCAGTCGTCCGAGTTTATGGAGACCATGCAGCATGATATGAGCGGCGCGGCTGCTGTGATGGGCGCCCTGTGGGCGGCGCAGAAGCAGGGCCTTCGGATCAATATTACCGGCGTGGTGGCGGCCTGTGAGAATAAGCTCTCCGCCACGGCCTATGTGCCGGGCGATGTGATCCGCTCCATGTCCGGGCGGTATATCGAGGTAAACAACACCGATGCCGAGGGCCGCATCACGCTGGCCGACGCCGTGACGTATACCAAGCAGTACTGCGGCGTGGATCGCATCGTGGATATTGCCACACTCACCGACGGTATCCAGACGGCGCTGGGAAATCGCCGCTGCGGAGCCTTTACCAATAACCGGGCCTTGACCGCGCAGGTGGAGAAGGGCGCTGCCGCCGCCTGTGAGCGGATGTGGGAGCTGCCCTGTGACGAGAATCTCCGCCGGGTGCTGGACTCCCGTGTGGCCCATCTGAAAAACAGCGCGATGGGCTCCAGTGTGGGCGGATATGCCACGGTGGGCGCCATGTTCGTTAAGGAGTTTGTCGAGGAGACGCCTTGGATCCACTTGGATATCGGCGGTACCGCTTGGACCACCGAATGTGAGGGGATCTATACAAAGGGCGGCATCGGATTTGGCACGCGGATGCTTTATGAGACGTTCAAGGTGATGGAAAAGGAGGGGACGCAGGTATGAAGAAGCTGGCATTGACGGATTTTGCCAAGTATCGGTATCCTTCTGCACTGGAGCTGTCTCCGGACGGCAGATATCTGACCTTTGCACTCAAGGAGGTCGACAGGGAAGGGGACGGCTACCGGTGGAATCTGTGGCTGTATGATCTGGAGAGCAGAGAGAGCCGGCAGATCACCCGAGGAGACGACCAGCGAAAGGCGGTTTGGGAGGATAACACCCATATTCTCTATAAGACCACGGAGCTGGACGAAGCGCTGCGGGCGCGGGGCTTTGAGGAAGAGTGGACGGTGTATCACCGCCTGAATGTCTGTACAGGCGAAGAGAGCGAGGCGTTCCGTCTTCCCATGTCCGTATCCGGGCTTTGGAAAATGGACGAGGGCCGTTATGTTTTCACGGGCGAGACCCATTTGGACCGGCCGAATCTTCTGGAGCTGACGGGCCAGGCGCTGGAGAAGGAGCTCGTTCGCCGTCAGCAGACCAAGGGCTATAAGGTTTTGACGGAATTACCCCTGTGTGAGAACGGGGTCGGGATGTTTAATCAGACCAGAAATACGCTGTTTCTCTATCTGGAGGATGCCGGAGAATATCGCCGGATCACGCCGGAGGACTATGATGTGAATCATGTGAATGTCCGGCCCGGTCAGGTGCTCTTCACTGCGTTCCCCTTCCGGGATGTAAAGCCGGTCACCGAGGGAATGTATCGCTGGGATGCGGAGCGGAACGAGACGGAGACGCTGATCACGCCGGACAAATACAGCATCGACTATGTGGGACATTTGGGCCGGAAGGCGCTCTGTCTGGGGCTGGTCATGCGGGACTACGGCGTGTACGAGCACCCCACATTCTTTGTGGTGGACGAAAATGGCGAGGAGAATCTGGGCCGCTATGACCGCCGGGTCAGCTCCGAGGTGGTCACCGACTGCTTCTCCGGCGCCGTCACGGGACAGAGAATGGTGGGCGAGACGCTGTACTTCCTCAACACGGACGGCGTGGGCTCCGGCTTGTGCGTATGGACGCGGGAGACCGGCGTACAGACGCTCTTCGGCGGCGACGACTACCTCATTGATTTCGATACCAAGGACGGAAAGAGATTCCTCTTCTCTGCGGCTGTGGGTCTGAAGCTCCCGGAGGTGTACCTTTGGGATGGCGGTGAGCTGGAGCAGCTGACGGATTTCAACGGGGCTGCACTGGAGGGCGTGACCATTTCCGTGCCGGAGCGGCTTACCTTTACCAACACGGACGGCGTGGATATCGACGGCTTCGTGATGAAGCCGGTGGGCTACGAGCCGGGCAAACGGTATCCGGGCATCCTCCATATTCACGGTGGGCCGAAGATGGTGTTTGGCCCGGGCTTCCACCACGAGATGCAGCTTTGGGCGGCCTCCGGCTTTTTCGTATGCTACTGCAACCCCAGAGGAAGCTGCGGCAAGGGAAATGCCTTTGCCGATCTTCAGGGCAAGTACGGAGAGGTGGACTTCCGGGATCTGATGGAGTTCACGGATGAGGTCCTGCGGAGGTATCCCGAAATCGACGCAGATCGGATGGGCGTTGCCGGCGGTTCCTATGGCGGCTTTATGACCAACTGGGTCATCGGTCACACGGACCGTTTCCGCTGTGCCGTGTCCCAGCGGAGCATTGCCAACTATGTGGGGGATTATCTCCTCTCGGATATCGGCTACTATTATGTGCCTGACCAGCAGCTTGGCACCATTTGGGAGCACCCGGAGAATTTGTGGAAGGCGTCGCCTCTTACCTACGCCGACCGCGTTAAGACGCCCACACTGTTCATTCACGCAGATAAGGATTACCGCTGCACGCTGGCCAACGGTCTGGAAATGTTCGCGGCGCTCAAGCTCCATGGCGTGGAGAGCAAGCTGTGTATGTTCTACGGCGAGAACCACGGCCTGAGCCGAGAGGGAAAGCCCTCCAACCGCATCAGCCGCCTCAGCGAGATCCTGCACTGGATGGAGGAGCACCTGAAGGAAAAATAATAGGAGGAGCCAAGGGGCGGGGGCTGGCAGCGTAAGTGACGGAGCATTTGCTGCGCCTGAGCCGTATCCCGCGGCAGCAGCCTGTTATATATGGATCGATTCCGGCGGACAGCGGCCACAGCGCTGCGCATACAGGTACCGCTTGGAAGCATTTACGCCAAGAGCCCACCTTCTTGAGAAGGTGGGCTCTTGCTGTAAGTACACGAAATGAGACGCTTTATTTCTTGTCGAACAGGATGAACAGCAGGCTGGACAGGCACAGCAGGAAGGGGTAGAACAGCAGGGGGATGATGTCAAAGGCGCTGATGGCGTAGCCGAGGGTGGCGCAGGTGGAGATGGCCACCAGCATCTGGGCGCCGTAGGGGATGATGCCCTGGAAGATGCAGGAGAAGGTGTCCAGCAGGGAGGCGGAGCGCTTGGGGCTGATGCCGTACTCCTCCGCCACCTCCTTGGCGATGGGGCCGGCCATGACGATGGCCACGGTGTTGTTGGCGGTGGCGATATCCATGAGGCCCACCAGCAGGCCGATGCCCAGCTGGCCGCCCCGCTTGCCCCGGAACACCCGGCGGATGAAGGCGAGGATGCTCTCAAAGCCGCCGTAGGCGCGGATGAGGCCGCACAGGGAGGCCACCAGCAGCGTCACCAGAATGGTTTCGAACATACCGGACACGCCGCCGTCCATGTTGCCCATGAGCTCCAGCGCCGTGACCTGTCCGGTGATAAGGGTGATGGCGGCGCCGGCGGCGATGCCGATGAGCAGCACCAAGAACACGTTCAGACCGATGATGCCGCCAATGAGCACCAGCACATAGGGGATGATCAGCACCAGATCGTGACCGCCGGAGACGGCGCTCTGTACATCGGTGCCGAGGGAGACCACGATGATCAGCGCCAGCGCCGCCAGCGCGGCGGGCAGGGCGATCTTGAAGTTGGCGCGGAACTTGTCCTTCATCTCCGTACCCTGCGTAGAGCAGGCGGCGATGGTGGTATCGGAAATAAAGCTGAGGTTGTCGCCGAACATGGCGCCGCCCATGACGGAGGCGATGCACAGCGGCAGGTCAAAGCCGGAATCGGCGGACACCGCCACGGCGATGGGCGCCAGCAGGGTGATGGTGCCGACGGAGGTACCCATGGCCATGGACACGAAGCACGCCACCACGAACAGCACGGCCACCGCCAGCTTTACCGGGGCGATGGACAGCAGGAAGTAGGCCACGGCCTCGGCGCTGGAGCGGCCGGTGACGCCCACGAAGATGCCCGCCACCAGGAAGATGAGGATCATGGTGACGATGTTCTTATCGCCGATGCCCTGCCCCATCAGCTCCAGCTTTTCATCAAAGCTCACGCCGCGGTTTTGCAGGCAGGCCACCAGCAGCGCCACCAGGAAGGCCACGACGATGGGGATCTGATAGAAGCCCATTTTGATTTTTAACACATACTCCAAAATAATGCCCAGCACCAGATACAGCACCAGGAATACGGCCACGGGCAGCAGAGCGATCGCCCGAGGGGTCGGCTTATTCTTCATAATCTCTTTCTCCTTTATGAAAACGTTGGCGTTTACCACCATTTTAGATGGTATCATGGGGGAAAGAAAATGTCAACGCAAAGCCGCCCACACCTTGTTTAATTTGTCTGACGCGGGCGGATAAACCGCCGCGCCGCCGCAAAAAAACAGATGAGCCGCGGCCTTGCGCTGTGTGGCGAAAAATGCGGTGGGATTTGTGGAAAATGCAACTTGAGATTTGGGTGATCGTTCTGTATACTGGTGTTAAATCGTGACCGATGCAGGCTTGGGTCTTGACCCGGGCCTTGGTCTACACACAAAAGGACGGAGGAAGATGCTATGCAGACGCGGGAACAACTGGCGCATCTGATCGACGTGGCAGCGGGGCGCATCCCCGCCGACACGGTCATCAGGAACTGTAAGATCGTCGACGTGTATGCCGGCGAGATCGTGGAGGGCGATATTGCGCTCTGCGGCGATCAAATCGCCGGGATCGGCAGCTATGAGGGACGCGAGACCGTGGATGCACGGGGTATGTACGCGGCGCCCGGCTTTATCGACACCCATATCCACATTGAGTCCTCCTATGTGACGCCGGAGGAGCTGAGCCGTCTGGTGGTGCCTCACGGCGGCACCACCATCATCGCCGACCCCCATGAGATGGTGAATGTCTGCGGCCTGCGGGGGCTGCGGTACATGATGGAGGCCGCCAAGGGGACGGCGCTGGATATCCAGATGATGCTGCCCTCCTGCGTGCCGGCCACCCCCTTCGAGCACGCCGGTGCGGTGGTCGACGCGGCGGCCATGGAGCAGCCCATCACCGAGGGCGTTCTGGGTCTGGGCGAGTTTATGAACTTCCCCGGCGTGGTGAACGCCGACGGCCCCACGCTGGACAAGATCGTGCTGGCCCAGCGGCACGGCAAGGTCATCGACGGCCACGCCCCGGCGGTGGAGGGCAAGGCGCTGAACGCCTACGCCTCCACGGGTATTCTGGCCGACCACGAGTGCGCGACGGTGGAGGAGATGCACGAGCGCATCCGCTGCGGTATGTATGTGATGCTGCGGGAGGGCTCCGCCTGCCACAACCTGCGCACCATGCTCAAGGGCGTGACCCCCGGCAACGCCAGCCGGTGCGTGCTCTGCTCGGATGACCGCCAGCCCAAGACGATCCTCCACGAGGGGCATCTGGACAACCATCTGCGCATCTGCGTGGAGGAGGGGCTGGACGCGGTGACCGCCATCCAGATGGCCACCATCAACGCGGCGCAGTGCTTCCGCCTTTACGACCGGGGCGCCATCGCGCCGGGCAAGCGGGCGGATATCGTGCTGCTGGAGGATCTGAAGGCGTTCCGCGTCCGCAAGGTCTGGACGGCGGGCGTTCTTACCGCCGAGGACGGAAATTACCTGCCGGAGGTGCGGCGGATCGACGCCTCTGCCGTCAAGGGCAGCATCATCCTACAGGATTTCTCCGTGGAGAAGCTGAAGATGCACCTCAAGAGCGGCCACGTCCATGTGATTGGCATCCTGCCCGGCGGCGTGGTCACCCAGAAGGAGACGGCGGACGTCCGGCTGGACGGGGAGGGCAACTTTGTCCGCGATCCGGCGGTGGATATCGTCAAGGTGGCGGTGGTGGAGCGGCACCAGCGGACGGGCAACGTGGCCACAGCATTTCTGCGGGGCTATGGCATCAAGGCGGGCGCGGTGGCGCTCTCCATCGCCCACGATTCCCACAACCTCATCGTGGTGGGTGTGGACGACGGGGAGATGGCCTTTGCGGTGGAGCAGCTCCGGAAGCAGGAGGGCGGCATCGTGCTGGTGAAGGACGGCAAGGTCATCGAGTCCATGCCCATGCCCATCGCGGGCCTGATGAGCGACCAGAGCGGCGAGTGGGTGGATCAGAAGCTGACGGCCATCCACGAGGCAGCCTACCGCGAGCTGGGGGTCAATGCCGATGTGGAGCCGGTGATGACGCTGTGCTTCATGTCCCTCGCCGTCATCCCGGAGGTCAAGCTGACAGACATGGGGCTTTTTGACGTGACCCAGTTCCGCTTCATCCCGCTGGAGGCGGACGGCGCGGCGCAGCCGGCGTGACGACCTGCTCGCATCAGATATAAATACGCCAAAAAGGAAAGCACCGGTGACCGGTGCTTTCCTTTTATCTATTCATCTGCGGCGGTCACCACTTTTTCAGCACACCCAGAAGGCCGCGCTTGAGCACCTGCCCGCCTGCGGAGATGAGCTGGGACTCGATCTTGGCGGCGCGGCGCTCCGCCTTGCGCTTGGCCTCGGCTTCCAGCTTTTCCTGCTGGCGCTCGGCCTTGCGCCGCGCCTCGTCCGCCAGCTTCTGTTGACGGCGGCGCTCCTCGTCTGCCAGCTTCTGCTGGCGGCGGCGCGTCTCATCCTCCAGCTTCAGCTGGCGCTTGCGGTCGGCCTCCTCCTCTTTCAGACGCTGCTTCTCCGCCTCGGTCTCCGCCTTCTCCTGCGCCTTGCGGTCGGCCTCGGCCTGCTTGTCGGCCTCGGCTTGCTCCGCCTCCTCCGACAGCACCTCGTAGGCCGATACGTTGTCCACGAAGTCGTCGTATTTCTCCATGCCGTCGTGCATCATCACCTTGGCGCGCACCATCGGCTCCGGCGGCGCCATCAGGCTCTGGGGGCAGATGATCTTGGTGCGCTCCACCATGGCGGGTACGCCGTTTTCGTCCAGGAAGGAGGTCAGCGCCTCACCCACGCCCAGCTCCATGATGGCGTCCTCCGCCTGAAAAGCGGGGTTGGCCCGGAAGGACTGGGCCGCCACACGGACGGCCTTCAGCTCGGCGGGGGTGTAGGCCCGCAGGGCGTGCTGTACCCGGTTGGACAGCTGTGCCAGCACGGTGTCGGGGATGTCGCCGGGGCTCTGGGTGACGAAGTACACGCCCACGCCGCGGGAGCGGATGAGCTTGACCGTCTGCTCCACCTTTTGCAGCAGCACGGCGGGCGCACCGCGAAACAGCATATGCGCCTCATCGAAGAAGAACACCAGCCGGGGCTTGTCCATGTCGCCGGTCTCCGGCAGGCTTTCAAACAGCTCCGAGAGCATCCACAGCAGGAAGCTGGCGTACAGCGTGGGGTTCTGCACCAGCTTGACGCAGTCCAGCACGTTGATCATGCCCCGGCCGTCGGCGTCGGTGCGCATCCAGTCACGGATGTCCAGCGCCGGCTCGCCGAAGAACAGGTCGCCGCCCTGCTGCTCCAGCGGCAGCAGCGCCCGGAGAATGGCGGCCACCGACTGGGGCGTGATGTTGCCGTAGGTCATCATGTACGCGGCGCGGTGCTCGTTTACATAATTCAGCATGGCCCGCAGATCCTTCAGATCGATGAGCAGCAGCCCCTTGTCGTCGGCAATGCGGAACACGATGTGCAGAATGCCCTCCTGTACCGCCGTCAGGCCAAGGATCCGGCTGAGAAGCTCCGGCCCCATGTCGCTGACGGTGGCGCGCACGGCGTGGCCGCCCTGCTGATAGATATCCCAGAAGGTGGTGGGGTAGCCCCGGTAGGCAAAGCGCTCCCGCAGGCCGAACTTGTCGATGCGCTTTTCCATGCCCTCGCTGCTCTGCCCCGGTGCGCAGATGCCCGCCACATCGCCCTTTATATCGCACAGAAACACCGGTACGCCCGCGTCGGAAAAGGACTCCGCCATCACCTTCATGGTGATGGTCTTGCCGGTGCCGCTGGCGCCGGCGATGAGCCCGTGGCGGTTGCACATATTCAGCGCCAGCTCCACACGCTTGTCGCCTGCCAGACCCATATAGATCTTACCGTTCTCGTACATCGTGTCACCCTCCGTCGTTTGTTGATGCTCATTTCTGCCATTATACGCCCTCTCCCGTCCCGGCGCAAGAAAAAAGCGCACCGCCTCCGTTTTTTCCCGCAGGATGGTGCGGTGGTCTCTTGTGCTTTTCACCAAAACGCTATATACTGTTGGAACAAGAAGGGAGGCGGAGGGTGCATGAATACGCTGATCGAGCTGTACGACGAGCGTGCCATTGAGAATATACTGGCGCCGGATATGTTCCGCCCCCGGCGCATCGTCTATCTCTGCCCCGGCGAGGTCATCCGGGATCGCAGACGGCAGGAGACGCTGGCGGCATTTTTCCGGTGCCGCGGCTGGGAGCCGGAGCTTATCTTTGTGGAGGCGAGCCTGTTCAAGGCGGATCGTATCCTGCGGCAGCTCTGCGCCATCGGCGAGAAGTACCCGGACTGCGCCATCGACGTCACCGGCGGCAGCGACGCGGCGCTGTTTGCGGCGGGGATGTTCGCCGCCCGGAAGGGCGTACCGGCCTTCACCTACTCCCGTAAGAAGAACCGCTTCTACGACATCTCCGGCGCGGCCTTCGCCGACGAGCTGCAATGCGATCTGACCTACTCCATCGAGGAGTTCTTCCTCATGGCGGGCGGCACGCTGCTGCCCGGCCGGGTGGACAACCACATACTGGCGCAGTATCTGCCGGACTTCGACCGGTTTTTCCAATGCTTCCTCCGCTTCCGCCGGGAGTGGCCCGATATCATCTCCTACATTCAAAGGGTGTTGCCCTCGGAGTACGGGCAGACCCCACCCCTGTCCGTGCAGGGCGGGTACACCGTGAAGGGCGAGCGCGGAACGCGGAACACCGTCAACGAGGCCGCCCTGCGGGAGCTGGCGCGCATCGACCTTATCCGGGAGCTGGACATCATCCCCGACCGGCAGGTATCCTTCCGCTTCCGGGATCTGCACACCAGAGCGTGGCTGCGGGATGTGGGCAGCGTGCTGGAGCTGTACACCTACAAGGCCTGCGTGGATACCGGGATCTTCCACGATGTGATCAGCAGCGCCGTGGTGCGCTGGGACGAGGTGCTGGGTCACGGCAGCGTCTCCAACGAGATCGACGTGATGGCCGCCCGTGGCGTGGTCCCGCTGTTCCTGAGCTGTAAGGCCTGCGACATCAAGACGGAGGCGCTGAACGAGCTGGCCATCCTGCGGGATCGCTTCGGCGGCAAAGGCGCCAAGGCCGCCATCGTCACCACAGAGACCTGCAACGCCGCCGCCCGCCACCGCGCCGCCCAGTTGGGGATCGCGGTGGTCGATCTGGAGGAGCTGAAGACCGGTCAGCTCCTGCACCGGCTGAAGGTGATCATGAAGGTGGAGCGGTAACAGAATGAGGAAAAACGAAAAGCGCCGTTTTCGGCGCTTGGCGAAACCGCTGCGCCCTGCTATACTGAAAAAAACACGGGATACGGGAGGACGGGGCATGAGCTATTACGGCAATTTGATCCTGCGCGAGCGTTTGGCGCGCTCGTGGAGTCAGGCGGGACTCTGCAAGGACATCTGCACGGTGTCCTACCTCTCCAAGATCGAGACGGGGAAGGCACAGCCCTCCGCCGATGTGCTGCGGCTGCTTCTGGCGCGGCTGGGTCTGCACACCGACCCGGCGCTGGAGGCGGCGGGGGCGCGCTGTGCGGAGGACGGCTATGAGCGGCTGTTCACCGGGCGGTTTGGGGAGCTGGCCGCCGCGCTGCCGGCGGCCTCCGACGAGACGTACCGCGCCACCGCCGCGTGGACGGATCTCCTCCTGCTGCGGCAGTTCGACACGGACGGCGGGGCGCTGGACGCCGGGCTGGAGGCGGGCATGACCCCGCGGCAGCTGGCCATGCAGCGGCTTTTGCAGGGGCGGTGGGACGAGGCGCTGGCACTGCTGCCCAACGCCTTCTGCCACTGGCGCATCGGCGTGTCCGCGTATGAGGCGGGATGCTACGAGGACGCGGTGGAGCATTTGCAGGCCGGCTACGATCTGGCGGCACGGGACGGCGCGGCGCGGCTGATGCTGCTGTGCCGGACGTACATGGGGAATTGCTACTGCAACCGCCGGGATATAGAGCGTATGCGCCCACACTACGCCGCCGCGAGACGGCTGGCGCAGGCGCTGGGCGAGCAGGAGCTGCTGGACTCCGTTGCGTACAACACCGCTGCCGTGCAGATCGAGCGGGGGCAGTTCGAGGAGGCGTATGGGTATTTCTCCGCGCTGGACGACCCTGGCGTGCTGGCGCTGCACAAGCTGGCCATCTGCTGTGAAAAGACGGGGCGGACGGCGGAAGCCTATGCGGCGCTGGAGCGCGCCGAGGCGGCGGAGAGGGCGGAGCAGCGGTCGGAGGCGGTGGAGAAGATGCTGGCGGTGGTACGCTTCCGTCTGGCGCACCCGGATTATCTGCACTGCGACGCGTACGGGGCGCTGCTGCTGGACTGCTTCACCTGCTGCCGCACCCGGCTTCCGCAGGGCTACGCGGCGTTCCATCTGCCGTGGGTGGTGGAGTGGTACACCGCGGCGCGGCAATACAAGAAGGTTTGTGAGCTTTTGACGGAGTTTCCTGATATACGGCTTTGAAATACATTTACCGGCACATTTGGGGCAAAGCTTTCCCAAATGTGCCGGGTTTCTTTTTGCGGAGGCTGCATGGTATGATATGTCCAGAGGTGATGAAGCAATGAAAAAACAGACAGTACAGCTTTGGACGCGCAGCTTTACACTGGTCACGATCGCCACGGCGCTGGGCGCGGCAGGCGGCATCGCCGGGGGCTTTGCCCTGTCCTTTCTGGTCTTTGACGAGACGGGCAGCACGCTGGCCTCCGCGCTGATCGTGGCCATCCAGCTTGTTCCCAATATTTTCATTCCGTTCCTCGTAGCGCCGCTGATGGATCGGCTGCCCCGCAAGGCGTTTCTGGTAGGCGGTGATATCTGCAACGGCCTCGTCTACGGCGGCATGGGGCTTTGGCTCATGCGGTTCGACTTCTCCTACGTCGGGTATCTGGGCGTCTCGGTGCTTCTGGCCTGTCTCAGCTCCGTTGACCGCCTCGCCTACACCAGCATCTACCCCCAACTCATCCCCACCGGCGCGGAGCAGAAGGGCTACGCCGTCTCCTCCATGCTCTATCCCATCCTGACGGTCATCATGACGCCGCTGGCAGCCGTCCTGCTGGATACGCTGGGCGTTCCGCTCTTGCTGGTGCTGCAGGGGGCGCTGTCCCTTGCCGCCGCGCTGACAGAGAGCTTTATCCGGCTGGACGAGCGCCGGCAGGCGCAGCGCCAGCGCTACACCGCGGCGGCGTGGCGGGCGGATATCCGGGAGGGGTTTGTCTACCTCAAGGAGGAGCGGGGCGTGCGCAGCATCTATGAATATATGTCCGTGACCAACGGCGTGGCCGGCGGCTATGCGCCGATCTTAGTGGCGTTTTTCCGCACCATGCCCGGCATGACGGCGGCCATGTACTCCCTGTTTTCCGTGGCGGAGTTCGCGGGGCGCACCATCGGCAGCGCCGTGCAGTACCGGGTGGACATCCCGCAGAAAAAGCGGTTCGGCTTTGTGTTCGCCGTGTATCAGACCTACGAGCTGATGGATATGCTCCTGCTGTGGCTGCCCTATCCATTGATGCTGGTCAACCGCGGGCTCTGCGGCTTTCTGGGCAACAACAGCGCCATTTTGCGGGAGGCGGCGGTGCAGCGCTACATCCCGGAGGCGCTGCGCGCCCGCGTCAACGCACTGTTCGACATGATGCTCACGGCGGCCTCCGGCGTCTGTGCGCTGGCGGTGGGCGCGCTGGGAGAGGTACTGGACTACCGCCTGTGCGTCACGCTGTGCGGCGCGGTGGCCATGGCGGCGTGCTGGCTGCTGATCTGGGGCAGACGGGCGGCTGTGCGCGGAGTCTATGAGAAGGAGGACGCGGCGTGACTGCGCCGCAGACGTACAAAATATTGCGGGTTTTCTCAAAACCATCCGTTCTTTTCCGCTATTTATGTTGCATACCGTGCTGCTTTTTCCTATAATGAAGGTATAGACCTAAGCTGGCAGCGGACATGACGAACAGGGAGGGAACGGAATATGAAGCAGCATCGCATTCTTTCACGGGCGCTGAGCGTGCTTTTCTGCCTTGCGCTCTGCACACAGCTCACAGGCTGTGTCCAAATACCCATACCCACGCTGAAGCCCACGCCTGCGCCTGCGCCTACACCGGACAAGACCTATAACGACAGCCTCATCACCGAGGCGTACAGCGTGGAGGGCTCCTTTACCGATGAGTATGAGGAGACGTGGGACTACGCCTACCATATCCCGCAGCTGGCCGCCGACACGGCGGACGCCGCCGCCATCAACGCCGAGATCGTGGCGTACTTCGGCAGCGACGCCCGCGCCGCACAGGAGAGGATCACCGCGGAGGGCTCGCGGTACATCAACTGGCTGAACGTCTCCTGGGAAAGCCATTGGAGCGGCAGTCTGCTGAGTCTTTCCCTGTGCGCCGCAAGCTGGCTCGGCGACATGGGCAGCCGCTATTTCGTCTATCACTACGATTTTGCCGCCGGTCAGAAGCTGACCAACGCGCAGGTGCTTGACCGCGTGGGCGTCCGCGGGGCGGACTTCACCACGGCGCTGCGGCGTGCGGCGGCGCAGACCTTCGACGCTATGTATGCGCCGTGGGGCGTGAACGATATCGGCCCGGAGGATGAGACGTTCCCCTCCGCCTGCATCGAGCTGGCAGCCCTGCGGGCGCGGACGGTGCAGGAACGGAACACGGGGCTGGAGACCGCCGTGTTCTATCCCAACGGGGACGGCACCTTCACCGCCTATCAGCCTGTCGGCATGGTGGCTGGCGCCGGTTGGTACGACCGGGAGATGACCGTGAAGCCCGGTGCAAGCGAATGGGCGGCCGCCAAGGCGCCCAGCTCCGCCTATGGCTTCGTGTCTGCCGCCCTCACCGGGGACGGCGCCTCCGTCCGTATCACAAAGGGCAAGGACGGCTTCTTCGACAGCGAGACATACCGCAAGTCCTTCGGCTTCAGCTACGACACGGAGTACCCCATCGCCGGGTGCTACGGCGACTATCAGGATATCTTTGTGGGCGTGTGCGGGCAGGAGCTGTACCCCTATGCGTTCCTGCTCACCAAGGGCAATACGGTGGAGTACGCCGACATTTTCGGCGGCTTGGGCGGGAAGTCTCTCTGCTGCGGCGGCCCGCTCTACGGCCTGCGGGACATCGTCCGCTTTGAAAGCGGCATCTGCGCCGACGAGCACGGCGGCGGCTATGAGACAGTGTACGCCGTGGACAAGAGCGGCGCGAAGTACGATCTGGCCCAGCGCATCGTGCCGATGAGCAGCACCATGTCCACCGGCGTCACCGGCGACTGGTATGCGGACGTGCATCACGGCGGGGAGGGCAGCGGCTACACGGATCGCTATGCGCTTTCCATCCAGAGCAACGGCTTCACCGATATCCAAAATACCGTGGAGGGGCTGGACGACCCCATCACATACAGCGGCTACGGCACCTATCTGGGTACGACGGAGCAGGGGATGCTCTATCGCTTCCAGCTCCGCTGCGGCGACCGCTCCTGCGACGCAACCTTCGCCTTCGCCCTCGACTTCTCCGATAGCTGGGACGGCACGCTGATCGTCACTACCGTGGCCGGCGTGGATCTCTTTGACGCCGGTGAGGGCGGCAGCACTGCCTTTACCCGTGGCGCATGATACGGCACACAGAGGAAAGCACCGGTCACCGGTGCTTTCCTTTTGCCTGCGGCGACCGTTGACGCGGTGGGTGAGACGCACGGTTGCAAGGGACGCGGCGTTATGGTATAATGACGGCTGTTTTGCGCGCCCGGCGAAGCCGTACGCCCGGCGACCCGGCGGGTGACCGCCGGATCGTAAGACCAAACGAACTAAAAGGAGCAACAGCGTGTCCATGCAGAACATGAACGTAACGACGAAAAAAACCTTTGACATCAGCGCGGCGGCGCTCCATATCCTCGCCATGACCCTTATGCTGATGGATCACCTCTGGGCCACCCTCCTTCCGGCGCAGGAATGGCTGACCTGCGCGGGGCGGCTGGCCTTCCCCATCTTCGCCTTCATGGCGGTGGAGGGCTATTTCCACACCCACAGCTTTCAAAAATACGCCCTGCGGATGCTGGTGTTCGCGGTGCTCTCCGAGATACCCTTCGACCTGATGTACGGCGGCACATGGTTCTACCCGGTACACCAGAACGTGATCTGGACGCTGCTGCTGGGGCTTCTGGGCATCCGGCTGACAGAGGCGGTACGGCGGAAGGGAAAGCGCTGGGCGTTCCTGCTGGTGTTCGTCCTCGTGGCCCTCGCCGGTATGGCGCTGGGTACGCTGGGCATGGTGGACTACTACGGCGCCGGTGTTTTGACGGTGCTGATCTTCTACATCTTCCGGGGGCGGAAATGGTGGTGTCTGCTGGGGCAGCTGCTGGCCCTCTACTGGGTGAATGTGGAGCTGCTGGGTGGCCTGATGTACCCCGTGAGGCTGCTGGGCATGGAATTTGAGCTGTGCCAGCAGGGGCTGGCGCTGCTGGCGCTTATTCCCATCTGGCTGTACCGCGGGCGGCAGGGCCACCACAGCAAGCCGTTCCAGTATGCGTGCTACGCCTTTTACCCCGTCCATATGCTGGTGCTGGCGGTCGTGCTGCGCTGCGTGAACCGCTGACGCCGCACCCGTTCACAGCGACAAAAAAAGGAAAGCACCGGTCACGGCGCTTTCCTTTTTGCGTATGCAGTTGTCCGGAGATCATTCCGATCTGTCCCAGTAGGGGTAATCCGTAAAGACGAAATCCCCGGCCGCGTTTCTCTCCGCCGGCAGCTCCACATAGTCGGTGTGCGCATCCGGAGGCAGCGTCACCGCCATGACAACGGTGAATTTCCCGTCGCCGTCGTCCCGCACATGATCCACCCAGCTATTGTAGGCGGCCTCGCCGCTGGTTTTCTTATAGGCCGCGTAGATGTCGCCGTTATACGCCAGCAGATCCTTGTCGGCGAGGGCGGCGTCCAGCGTCTTATCCGTGAAATCGGCAGAGAAGACCTGCAAAAACCGGTCGCGCACCTGCTCCAGCGTATGGATGTTGTCCTGTGCGGGGAACAGCGGCTTATATGGCCGCCCGTCGATGGTCGTGGGCTGTACGCCGCCGGCATACTCCCCGGCGAAGTGCAGATACAGCCACAGGCTACGGGCGCTGTCCGCCAGCTCCTGCGCCTGCGCCTCATACAGCACCGTGCCGTCCTCGGGGTACAGCGTATAGCCGTTGACGCCCCGGAGACTTTCAATGATGGCCGCCTTGTCGCGCTCGTAGCTCTCCCAGAGGGCCAGCGCCTCCGGGGAGACCTTCTGGGCGTAGGCGCTGATGGCGTAGAGATCCCGGGCGGTGATGAACCGGATATCGTCGTCCGACACAAGGCGGCCTACGGCCACCCGACCGGGATAGTCCTCCGACGTGTAGCCGTAGCCGGTGTTGTCGAGGATGAAGAAGGTGACATCCTTGCCGTCACTGCCGTCCACAGAGAAGGTCACCATCCCCTCCGAGAAGCGGGCACGCACCACGCCTGCCCAGCTCTCCGGCAGGGTGAGCTCGTAGGTGCCGTCGGTAAACGCGGTATCGGTGATCTGCTCTGTCAGGAGCAGCTCGGCAAGGGCGTCCGAAAATCGCCGGTAGTTAGGAGGGAAGTTGTTGCTGCCGGAGGCCGTTATCACCGAGCCGTCGGGCAGCGTCGCCTGAAAGCTCATGGAGCTTCCGTCCAGCACATCCGGCGGGTTGGCACCGCGGAAGCCTGCCCACTCGTTGATCCGGCAGTCTCCCAGCAGGGCGCAAAGCGTCTGATAGAGGGCATCGTCACCGTCGATGGCGCGGATGACATAGCGGCTCTCCACATAGTCGGAGACGGTGTTATCCCACCAGGAGGTGCTGGTATAATATGCCAGATGTACGCCGCTTTCCGTCCTGTATCCCTCGTAGACATAGCTTTCCGCGGTGGTACCGCTCGTCGACAGGGAGAAGCGCTCAAACTCCATGGGATCACCTCCGTAATTGTCCTGCTCGTTGTCCCGCCCGGTGGCGCACGCGGAAAAAACCAGCAGGGAGCAGCATAGAAGCGTCAAGCAGATCAGCAGCTTTTTCATAGGCCTGTTCCTTTCTCGCCGTTGTGTGATCGAGGGGCGGCGGGTGTACGGCGGAGCATATTCTTATAGGTATAGTGCAACACACGACGGGGCATTTGTCAAGCCCCAACGTGTGCGCTGCTTGACAAGAAATCACGACTTCGGTATGCTGGTCGGGAAAGGAGCTGATGCCCTGTGGTGGACGGGAACATCATTCTGTCCGTGGCGAAGGCCATGGAGCTGCTGCAAATTCTGAGTCAGGCGGGGAAGCCGCTGCTGCTCAAGGAGCTGACCGCCCTGTGCGGCTATCCCAAAAGTACGGTGTTCGGCCTGCTGACCACCATGCGCGCATACGATGTGGTGACGCAGACGCCCGACGGCCGCTATACGCTGGGGCTGCGGCTGTTCGAGTACGGGCGGCAGGTGGAGCGCTCCTGGGATATCTCCACGGTGGCGCGGCCCTACATGGAGCATCTGTGTCGGCAGACCGGCGCGTCTGTCATGCTCTCCGTCTGCGAGGGCGGCAGCGTCATCACACTGGATCAGGTGGAGACGCGGGGCAGCCTGCGGGTGGTGTCGGACACCGGCTCCCGCCTGCCCATCTACTGTACGTCGCAGGGCAAGGTGTTTCTGGCCCATATGTCCCGCACCGGTGCGGAGGCGCTGCTGCGGGGGCAGAGCAGAAGTCAGTTCACCCCCCACACCATTACCGATATCCCCGCGCTGCTGCGGGAGGTGGAGGCGTGCCGCGCCAACGGCTACGCCATCGAAAACGGCGAGTACAAGATCGGCCTGCGCTCCATCTCCGCGCCGGTCTACAATGTGGAGGGCGCGGTGCAGTACACGGTGGGCGTGATCGGGATGTTCCGCAGCGTCCACTCCGAGGAGTTCCACGGGGCGGTGGAGCAGGTGTGCGCCACCGCCGCCATGATCTCGGCGGCGCTGGGCTACCGCGGGCGGGAGGAGCATGGCGGTGCGCCTGCGAAAACGGCGCCGGGAGCTTCTGTGTAGAAAAACGCAGAAATAAGGAAATTATTGCTTTTCAAGCAGGGGAGCGTATGGTATACTTTTGCTGTTCATTTTGAGAGCGCAGGGAGGGATCGCATTTGAGTGAGCTGCTGAGGATGGAGCACATCAGCAAGCGATTCGGCAATTTTTACGCCAACAAGGACATCAGCCTGTCCGTGAACCGGGGCGAGGTGCTGACGCTGCTGGGTGAAAACGGCGCCGGTAAGTCCACGCTGATGAATATTCTGATCGGCCTGTATCAGCCCACCGAGGGGAAGATTTTTCTGGAGGGGAAGGAAGTCCGTATCGACTCCCCCAGTCAGGCGGTAAAGCTGGGCATCGGCATGGTGCATCAGCACTTCATGCTGGTGGAGGCCATGACGGTGTTCGACAACATTATTCTGGGCGATAAGCACGCCAAGGGGGTGTTCATCGACCGGGCCGCCCGCCGCAGGGAGATCGAGGAGCTGTCCGCCAAGTACGGTCTGGACGTGCAGCTGGATCGCCTGATCACGGAGATCTCCGTGGGCGAGCAGCAGCGTACCGAGATCTTGAAGGCACTGTACCACGGCGCGGAGCTGCTGATCCTGGACGAGCCGTCCGCCGCCCTGACGGATATCGAGGTAGAGGGCCTGTTCGCCATCATGCGCAAGCTGGTGTCGGAGGGCAAGAGCATCATCTTTATCAGCCACAAGATGCGCGAGGTCATGCACATCTCCGACCGCATCACCGTGCTGCGGCTGGGCGAGGTGGTGGGTACCGTCAACTGTGCGGATACCGACAGCCAGAAGCTGGCCGGCATGATGATCGGCCACGAGCTGGTCACCTATCAATACGAGAAAAAGGACTGTACCGACGGGGAGGTGGCGGTGGCGCTGTCCCACGTCGACTACCATAAGGAGTCCAAGCACAACGGCCTGAACGATATGTCTCTGGTGGTACACCGGGGCGAGATCGTGGGCATCGCCGGCGTGGACGGCAACGGTCAGAGCCAGCTGACACAGCTTATCACCGGCGTTATCGCGCCGGACAGCGGCACGCTGGAGCTGTCCGGTGCGCGGCTGGCCATCTTCGACCCCCACGGCTTTATCAAGGACGGCGTCTCCCATGTGCCGGAGGACCGGAATTTGCAGGGACTCATCGGCGATATGTCCATCGCGGAGAATCTGGTGCTGAAGACCTGCGCCACCCCCGCCTTCAGCAGCGGCAACGGCCTGCTGCTGAAGAAGAAGGCCATCAACAGCTACGCCGACGAGATGGTGGAGAAGTACGATATCCGCTGCACCTCGGTGGAGCAGGATGTCCGCAGCCTGTCCGGCGGCAACCAGCAGAAGGTCATTCTGGCCCGCGAGCTGGAATCCGACCCGGTGCTGCTGGTGGCGGCACACCCCACCCGGGGCCTGGACATCGGCGCCACCAGCTTTATCCACGACCAGATGATCGCCGCCCGTGACCGGGGTGTGGGCATCCTGCTCATCAGCGCCGACTTCGACGAGATCCTGGAGATGTCCGACCGTATTCTGGTCTGCTTCGAGGGCCAGATCATGGGCGAGTATTCCGGCAAGAATCCTCCCATCGAGGAGATCAGCCTTGCCATGACCGGTAAGTAAGGGGGGAGGGTGTACATGGAGAAATTGAAACGTTCACTGAGCAGCTTTGCTGTCCCCCTGCTGTCGATCCTGCTGGCGTTCCTCATCGGCGGCATCATCATGGCGGCGCTGGGCGCCGACCCCTTTGCGGCGCTGAAGTACCTGTTCCAGGGCGCCTTCGGCTCCCGCGCCAACATCGGCACCACGCTGAGCAAATCCACGCCCCTGATGTTCACCGCGCTGTGCGCCTGCTTCGCCTATAAGTGCGGCGTGTTCAATCTGGGCGGCGAGGGTCAGTTCCTGATGGGCGCGATGGCCGCGTTCCTGACGGCCTATTTCAGCGGGCTGACCGGCTTCGTCGGTATCCTACTGGCGCTGCTGGCCGGTACGCTGGCCGGCGGCCTCTGGGGTCTTGTCCCCGGCATCCTGAAGGTCACCCGCGGTCAGAATGAGATGATCATCTCCATCATGCTGAACTATGTGGCCACGCTTTTCATGGGCGTGCTGTATACCAGCTGGATCCGGGATGAGAACATCCCCCAGACCCCGGCTATCTCCAAGCTGGTGCAGCTGCCCCGCGTGATCGCCAATATGCGCTTTACATGGGGCTTTGTGCTGGCGCTGGTGGTCGGATTTGTCTTATACTATGTGCTGTTCTGGACCAGCGGCGGCTTCAAGCTGCGGGCGGTGGGCTACAACATGACCGCCAGCCGCTTCAACGGCATCCCCGTCAAGCGCTACATCCTGACCAGCTTCATCATCTCCGGCGCCATCGCCGGACTGGGCGGCGGCGCAGAGCTGCTGGGCACCCAGTTCCGCCTCATCAACGGCTTCGGCGCGGGCTACGGCTTCGACGGCGTGGCCATGGCGCTGATCGGCCAGCTCCACCCCATCGCAACGGTGATCGTGGCGCTGTTCTTCGCGGCGCTGCGGGTGGGCTCCACCACCATGCAGGCGGCCACCGGCGTTCCCACCAGCGTATCGGACATCATTCAGGCACTGGTGATCGTGTTCTCCGTGGCGGGCATGGCGCTGACCAAGCTGCCGGAGTTCGAATCGTGGAAGAATCGGTTGTTCTCCAAGAGAAAGAGAAAGGCGGGTGACAAGTAATGGATTGGATCTCCAGCTTGCTTCTGGCCACCGTTCGCTTGGCCATCCCCCTGCTGCTGATCTCGCTGGCGGAGCTGTACGGACAGCGGGCCGGCATGGTCAACATCGGTCTGGAGGGTCTTGCCTCCATCGGCGCGCTGGTGGGCTTTTTGACCTGCTACATCACCGGCTCCAACTGGCTGGGGCTGCTGTGCGGCGCACTGGCAGGTCTGCTGGTCAACATGATCTACGCCGTCTCCACGGTGACGCTGTGCGCCGACCATACGGTGTACGGCATGGCCATCAACATCTTCGCACCGGCGCTGGCGTCGTTTATCTACCGGGTGGTCTTCGGCACCGGCTCCGACCTGAAGCAGATCACCACCATGCCCAGCATCGCCATCCCCGGTCTGAAGGATATCCCGGTCATCGGCCCGCTGCTGTTTGACCAGAGCCCCATGGTGTATCTCACCTTTGTGCTGGTGGTGTTCACGGCGGTGTTCTTCCGCCGCACCCGCGCCGGTCTGAGCTACAAGGCGGTGGGCGAGCATCCCAAGGCCGCCGCCACGCTGGGCATCAACGTCATCGGCGTGAAGTACATCGCCTGCTCCATCTGCGGCGCACTGGCGGGTATCGGCGGCGCCTACCTGACCACCTGCTACTCCAGCACCTACACCGACGGCATCGTGGCAGGCCGCGGCTTCATCGCACTGGCCGCCGTGATCTTCGGCCGCTGGAGCGCCGGCGGCATCCTGCTGGCGTGCCTGTTCTTCGGCTTCTGCGACGCGCTGCAGATCCGCTTGCAGGTGTCCGGCATCGGCATCCCCTATCAGTTCTTCCAGATGATTCCCTATGTGGCGACGGTCATCGTGCTCAGTGTCATCGGCACACGGCAGACCGGCCCTCGTGCCAACGGTCAGCCCTACCGCAAGGAGCAGCGGTAAATCGGTAATAACGCAGAACGCGCTATTATAAAAAGACATCTATTTCAGGAGGAAAAACAGAATGAAGAAGTTTCTTGCAATGCTGTTGGCGCTGGTCATGGCTCTGTCCCTGGTGGCCTGCGGCGACAAGCCCGACGCCAACGGCGGCAACGGCGACGGCGACAACAATGCCAACAACGGCGAAAAGACCTACAAGGTCGCCATGATCTGCGACTCCAGCATCAACGACGGCGGCTGGGGCGCTGCCTGCTACAACGCCATGGTCAAGGCCGCTGAGGAGAAGAACTGGCAGTATGATGTCACCGACTCCATCTCTCAGGATCAGTACTATGACTCCATCGTTGCCTACTGCGCGCTGGGCTATGACATGATCTACGCCCCCGGCAACCAGTACACCGACGCCGTCCTGCAGGCCGCTGAGGAGTATCCCGACATCGCCTTCGCCCTGCTGAACGGCGCGGAGAAGACCCCCGGTGAGGCTGTCAACGGCAACGTCGGCTCCCTGCTGCCCAACGCCCAGCAGATCGGCTGGATCGCCGGTGCGCTGGCTGGCCTGATGACCGAGTCCGGCAAGCTGGGCTTCATCGGCGGCTTTGAGCTGGAAACCACTCAGGGCAAGATCGCCGGCTTCGAGGAGGCTGCCAAGTATGTGGGCCAGCAGGAGGGCAAGACCGTGGAGCTGCTGGCTGTTCCCTATGCCAACTCCTTCTCCGATGCCCCCAAGGGCAAGGAGTTTGCCACCGAGCTGATCTCCAAGGGTGCTGACGTGTTCTTCGGCGACGCCTCCGCCGTTGACTCCGGCGCCCGCGAGGCCATCGATGCCGCCAACGAGAAGGCCGGCGCCATCAAGGTCTTCGATATCGGCCAGCCCGCCGACATCCTGGGTCAGAACCCCTGCATCATCGGCTCTCAGGTCACCGATAACGCCGCCATGATCAAGGTTTCCATGGAGGCTGTTGAGGCCGGTACCTTCGGCGGCAACACCGTGTACGGTACGCTGGAGAACGGCGGCCTGTCCGCCGGTGCCATCAACACCGAGCTGGTTCCCGCCGACAAGGTGGAGAAGTACAACGCCTATCTGGATCAGATGAAGGCCGGCACCTTCATGAAGTAATCGCCCCGGAACAAACAGAAAGCCCGCCTTTCGACGAGAGTCGAAAGGCGGGCTTTTTATCGGTCTTTATGGGGGCGTCAGCCCAGATCCACGTCGATGGCGAACAGGCCGCCCGCGCCGCCGGAGTAGAGGTACAGCACGTTGTCGGTGGGCTTGAACTGTCCCTCGCGGGCCATCTTCACCAGACCGGCGAAGGCCTTGCCGGTGTAGACGGGGTCGAGGAAGAGACCCTCGTTCTCCGCCATCATGCGGATGGCGGCGTTGCCCTCGGGGGAGGGGATGGCGTAGCCGGGGCCGCACATATCGATGAGGTGGACGTTCTCCGCCGTGGGCGTGAAGTCCAGCTCCAGCAGCTTGGCGGTCTCCTGCATGATGTTGGTGGTGATGACCTCAAAGGGGTCGCTGTCCACCATCAGACCCACGGTCTTGGTCTGGGGCATATAGAGCATAGCGCCCAGCGCCACGCCGGCGTGGGTGCCGCCGCTGCCCTCGGCGCAGCAGACGTAGTCGAAGTGCATCCCCGTGTCGGCGATCTCCTTCATGCAGTTGACATAACCCAGCGCGCCGATGGCGTTGGAGCCGCCGCAGGGGATCTTGTAGTAGGGCTTACCCAGCGCCTTGCCCACGCGGTCCATCTCCTCATAGATATCGTCATAGCTGTTGGTGTCCATGAAGCGGACATCGGTATTCATGAGATACTCCAGAAGCTGATTGCCCTTGCGGTCGGTGACGCCGCGCTTTTTCAGAATAAGGATCGGCTCCATGCCCAGCTTCTTGGCGCAGGCCGCCGTCAGCATGGCGTGGTTGGACTGTGCGCCGCCGGTGGTGAACACCACCTCCGCGCCCTTGCGCTTGGCGTCCGCCAGCAGGAACTCCAGCTTACGCACCTTGTTGCCGCCCAGACCGATACCGGTCAGGTCGTCGCGCTTGATATATACATTGGTGTTCAGCAGACGGCTGATGTTCTCCAGCTTTTGAATGGGGGTGGGGAGTACCGCCAGAGGGATGCGGGGGAAATCCTGCAAATTCTTCATGTTTGTTCTCCTTTCGCAATGTGACGAAAATACGATAAAAAGAGCGGGTCAACCGAGACCGTACTCCTTTAACCGGTCATAAAATACGGAGCGGGACACGTCCAGCTGCTTCATCGCCAGCTTTCTGTCGCCGCCGCACTGAACCAGCACCTGCTGGATATAGCGGCGCTCCTCCTGCCGCATATGCTGGCGCAGCGTCAGGGGGACGGGCTCCGCGTCCAGATGGATATGCTCGGGGTAGATGATGTCCGTGTCGGACAGCGCCGCGGCGCCCTCCAGCACGTTCTCCAGCTCCCGCAGGTTACCGGGCCAGTCGTAGTTGAGGAGCTTGCTGAACGCCTCGCCGGACAGGGCCTTGTCCGGGATGTGGTAGCGCTGGCAGATCTCCTCCATAAACTCGTTGGCGATGGCGTAGATATCCTCCCGGCAGTCACGCAGGGGAGGCAGCTCCACGGAAAAGGCGGACAGCCGGTAGTAGAGATCCTGCCGGAAGCGTCCGGCGTCCACCGCCTCCCGCAGGGCGGGGCCTGCCACCGCCAATATCCGCACGTCCACGGGGACGGGCTGGGCAGAGTCCAGCGGCAGCACTTCCCGCCGCTGGATGGCGTGGAGCAATCGGGCCTGCGCGCCCGGCGGCAGGCGGTCTACCTCCTCCAGCAGCAGTGTGCCGCCGTCCGCCTCGCGGAACAGTCCCGGCGCGCCGCCCGCCCGGCCGAACAGCTTTTCCTCCAGCTCGGCGGGGTCGATGGCGGAGCAGTCCGCCTGCACCATCTGGCCGCCCCGGGGCTGTGCCTGTAAGATCCAGCGCGCCAGCCGGGTCTTTCCTGTGCCGCTTTCACCCACGATCAGGATATTGCAGTCCATCTGGCTGATCTTGTACGTCCGCCGCCGCACGGCGCGGGTAGGGGCGGAGTTGCCGAAGGGCAGCAGCGGGTTGGGTACGCTGTCCGGCAGGCTCCGCTCAGAGGACTCCCGGTATTTGCGTTCCGCCGCGGCGATGGCGGTGTTCCGCTCCATGATCGTGGTGCGGATGTCCTCGATATTCCGGAATTTGACGATGATGCCCTCGATCTGCCCGTCGCTTTCGATGGGCAGGATGGAGGCCAGCAGCGCAAAGCCGTTGATCTCGTAGGCCACGTCGGAAAAGCTGGGTACCTCGCCGTTGAGCACCTGATGCAGATGGGTCTCGAACAGCTCGCCCTCGAAGAAATCCCGGAAGTGGTAGCCCACCACGCAGATCTCCTGATCCGGGCCCTTGGCGATGAAGCTGCCGCCGCGCAGCAGACTGCCGATGCCCTCCTTCCGGGCGGAATAGCCCTTCTCCTCCCAGAATTTTACGCGCTTCGTCCGGTGATCCAAGACCACCATCTGGCCGATGCAGACGAAGTAATTGATGGAGTAGACCTTCTCCCGCACCTCGATGGCGATCTCCTTGTCACCGATGTGGATGGAGATGGGTACACCCTGAAACGTCACGTCCAGACTCAGCCCCACCGCCTCGCCGCGCCGCAGGTGCTTGTATACCGGCTTGATGCCGGGGCCCTTGTAGACGCCTACCGCCGCCAGCATATCGCCGGCGCGGAGGCGTGGATCCTGAATGCCCAGCTGCGCCAGATCGGCGGCGGCAAGACTGCCGTCGTCCATGCCCATGGCGGAGGTGGCCAGGATCACCATATCCTCCGGCTCCAGACGGCCGGCGGGGTGGGAGTAGAGGCTGTGGTTGAACAGGCCAAAGCGCTCCTTGGCCTGCTGGTTGATATGGGTCACGATGCCCTGCCGATCCATGGTGAACATGGCATGGGAGGACGAGTCCATCACATTTTGCAGAATATCCATATTTCCCGCTCCCTTTCGGCAGTGATACCGCTATTCTACACCATGTGCGGCCGATTTACAACACAGGGGAAAGCAAAGCCTGCGGCGGATGCAGCAGGCTCTGCTTTCCCAAGGGGGGGACGATCAAAGATCACATTTACAGAGATCGGCCAGCGTCTCCCGACGGACCGCCTCGTAGCTCTCGCCGCCCCGGAGCATGACGATGGGGGCGCGGGGCAGCCGGTTATAGTTGGAGGCCATGGAGTAGTTGTACGCACCGGTGGTGCAGACCGCCACGATGTCGCCGCGGTTCACGGAGGAGGGCAGCATCACGTGCTCCTGAATAATGTCGCCGCTCTCGCAGCAGCGTCCCACAACGGAGGCCTCGAAGTCGCACGCCTCCTGCATCTTGTTGGCCAGCAGGCAGGTGTAGTTGGACTTATACAGGGCGAACCGGGGGTTATCCGGCATACCGCCGTCGATGGAGACGTAGTTCTTGTAGCCGGGGATCTTTTTCACTGTGCCGCAGGTGTACAGCGTCATGCCCGCCGCGCCCACGATGCTGCGGCCCGGCTCCATGTGGATCTCCGGCATCTCGATGGCCAGACGCTGGCAGGCGGCCTTGATGGCGGCTGCCACCTGACTGACCTTGGTGTCCACGTCCAGATAGGGATCGCTCTCCACGTAGCGCACGCCGTAGCCGCCGCCCAGATCCAGCTGCTTGGCCATGTAGCCGTGCTTCTCCTTCATGGAGGCGATGAACTCCAGCATGATGACGGCGGCGCGCTCGAAGATGTCCTCGCCGAAGACCTGCGAGCCCACGTGGCAGTGGAAGCCCATCAGCTCTACATGGGGCTGCGCCAGCGTGAAGACGGTGATCTCCTCGGCCTGTCCCGTTTCGATGGCGGAGCCGAACTTGCTGTCCACCTTGCCGGTGGCGATGGCCTCGTAGGTGTGGGGGTCGATGCCCGGCGTCAGGCGCAGCAGCACCTTCTGGCGTATACCGCGGCGGCCGGCCTCGGCCTCGATGGCCTTGATCTCCTCCACGTTGTCGGCCACGAAGTAGCCGATGTGGTTGTCCATGCCGTAGATGATGTCCTCGTCCGTCTTGTTGTTGCTGTGGAAGTAGGCGTGGCTCAGGTCGTACCCTGCCTGCAGCGCGGTGTAGATCTCACCGGAGGATACCACGTCGATGCCCATGCCCTCCTCCCGCATGATCTCGTAGATGCGCTTGAAGGAGTTGGCCTTACTGGCGTACAGGGGGCGGCTGGTGGGGCCGAAGTGCTTCTTGAAGGCGTTCTGATATACCCGGCACTGATGGCGGATGTAGTCCTCATCCAGCAGGTACAGGGGCGTGCCGTACTGCTTGGCCAGCGCCACGGTATCCTGCCCGGCAAAGTGCAGATGCCCATTGGCGCCGATGGTGATGTTGTCACAGATCATGGTAAATTCCTTTCTCTCCTGCCCGCCGGAGGCGGGACAAGTCCTATGTATGGGAAGGCTCCCATTGAGCCGAATGCGCGAATTTAAGGGTTTTGATGCGGAAAATAACTGTCTATCGCTTATTTGCGGGGAAAAGAGAGAGGGCGGGGGGACTGCGGCTCAACCACACCGCAGTCCCCTGCCCGTCTGCTGAGAGCAGAGGAGGTACGAAAATGCTCAGGTCACTCGGCCTTGGTGGCAGCGTTCTTCTTAGCAACTGCCTTGTCCAGCCAATCCTTGCCGTCCGCGAAGCGGGAGACGATGTAGGTCACCACATAGTCGCCGGCGGAGTTGATCATGGTGGCGGGAGGATCGACCAGGTTGCCGATGGCGACCAGGATGGGGAATGCCAGCTCGATCTGGTTGGGGAAGAAGATGGAGCAGATGATGTACTCGCCGATGTAGCCGCCGCCGGGGACGCCGGACATACCGACGGAGGACAGCACCGCCACGAGGACGATGGGGATCAGAGAGCCCCAGCTCATCTCCTGACCGAACACGCCCCACACGAAGGCGATCTTCAGCACGCAGGAGAAGCAGGAGCCGTCCATGTGCATGGTAGCGCCCAGAGGCACGACCATCTCAGCCACGTCCTTGCTGACGCCGGTATCCTCAGCCTCTTCCAGGTTGGTGGGGATGGTAGCCACAGAGGAGCAGGTGCCAAGAGACACCAGAGCGGGCTTGGTGATGTGGCGGAACATGGTCTTGATACCGTGCTTGCCGCCGCCGAACCATGCGAACAGGGGGAAGGCGGTGAAGATGTAGATGAAGCACAGGGGATAGTACACCGCCATGGCGCGGCCATAGGAGCCGGCGATTTGCGGGCCGTAGTCGGCGACCAGACCGGCGAAGATGGCGAAGAAGGCCACGGGCGCGTAGTAGGTGATGAGCTTGATGAACTTCATCATGACCTCGGTCATGCTGCTGAGCCACTTGGCGACCAGGGTCTCGGAGCCGCCCGCCATATTGGTGGCGAAGCCGAACAGCACGGAGAACACGATCAGGGGCAGCATGGCCTTGCGGGTCAGCAGACCCACGAAGTCGCTGGCGGTGAAGAAGTTGACGATCATGTCGGAGATGGAGGCGTACTCGCCGATCTCCTCAGAGGGGATGTCGTTCCAGGGAACCAGTACCGGGGGGAAGATCTTCATCAGCGCGAACATGATGACGGCGGCAATGGCGCCGGTGATGACGAAGGTCGCCACGGTGGTGCCCATGATCTTACCGGCACGCTTCATGCTCTTCATGTTGGCGATGGAGCCCGCGATGGACACGAACACCAGCGGCACCACCACGCAGAACATCATGTTGATGAACACCGTGCCGAAGGGCTTCAGAACGCCGGCAGCGGTGGGGGCCAGCCAGCCGACGATGGCGCCCAGCACCATCGCGCCCAGCATGATGCCAAGGAAAATATAATTCTTGACGACTGCTTTCTTTTCCATTAGATTTTTCTCCTCCTAACAATGTTTGGTTGATTTGGTTGCTCTCTCTATGTAAAGCATATTGCTTACATACCTAATAAAGAAGGGTCCAGCGCCTCGTCGGTGATCTCGCCCTTGCAGACGATGTTGGTGGGGCCGGTGAGGAACAGGTCGGCGACGTGGCCCGCGCTGTCACGCTCCACGTCGATGGTCAGCGTACCGCCGGTCATGTCCACCCGGACGCCCTTGCCGGACACCTTGCCCAGCAGCGTCAGCACCGTCACCACAGAGCCGGTGCCTGTGCCGCAGGCGTAGGTGAAATCCTCCACGCCCCGCTCATACGTCCGCTCGTAGACGTGGTCGGGGCCGACGATCTCGTAGAAGTTCACGTTGGCGCCCTTGGGGAAGTCCTTATAGTAGCGGAGCTTGCGGCCCAGCTGGAACAGCGCCTGCGTGTCGTAGTCCTTCAGGTTCTCGATGGGTACCGCCGCGTGGGGGATGCCGGGGTCGCCCAGCTCCACATAGGCGCAGTCGTAGGTGACGCCGTCCACCTCCGCCTTGTCCTCCAGCCGCATATGGCAGGGGTCGTTGAGCCGGACGCGGTAGTGCTGCCGGTCGATGCGCCAGCCGGTGACAAGCCCCGCCGTCGTCTCCACCTTCTGCACCTCGCCCGCCAGACCGTTCTCGTAGCCGAAGCGGCAGATGCACCGTGCGCCGTTGCCGCACATCTCGCCCAGCGAACCGTCGGAGTTGAAGAACAGCATCTTGTAGTCGCCGCCGTAGGTGGGATTTTTCACCACCATGAAGCCGTCTGCGCCGATGGACATATGCCGCTCGCACAGGGTACGGATGATCTCCGGCCACTTCTCATCGGGGATGGCGTTTGCGCGGTCGTCCACCACAATGAAATCATTGCCGGCTCCGTTCATTTTCCAGAATTGCATGACCAAGCACTCCTTCCGTGTTTCTGGGGACATTGTACATACCGGCGCGAAGATTGTCAAAAAAATTACGCAGTCCTGATTTTAGGATTATCGTCTTGAAATCAGGACAATTTGACGGGGGCGGGAGGCGTACCCGGACGGGCGGAGGGGCGGCGCGTGCCGGCAGGGAGGGGCGGACGGACAATTCCCTCTTGCAATCGGGCGCGGGCAGGTGTATAATGACCCAGAAAACTGAACAGACGGGAGCTTGTGTGACGGGCTGAGAGGAAGGTGTTACCTTCGACCGGTGACCTGATTTGGATAATGCCAACGTAGGGACGGCGATCGGCACTTTGCGGAAGTTACCCATGTCGGGTGGTTTCCGTTTTTTATTTTTTCTGGCAGAAAGGACGTGAGTGGACCTATCCCGAGTGGTTTCGGGCGGATAGAAGGGGAGCGCCTTGTGTCTTGTAATTTGCGAGGGAACCCGTGTTTCGGGGTGAGAGGAGAAAATGGATTCTCGACCGAGCGAAGTATGTTGCTTCGTATAAATATGAAAAGAGGCAATACAAGTGAAAAATTCTAACAGCATTCTGAAAATGACGGTTCTGGCTATGCTCATTGCGCTGGGCGTTGTGATCTCGCCCATCCTGCGGGTGGAGGGTATGTGTCCCATGGCGCATTTCATCAACATCGTCTGCTCCGTTTTTCTGGGGCCGTGGTATTCGCTGCTCTGCGCCACGCTGATCGGTATCATCCGCATGGCCACCATGGGTATCCCCCCGCTGGCTCTGACCGGCGCCGTGTTCGGCGCGTTCCTCTCCGGCATTTTTTACCGCCTGTCCAAGGGTAAGATCATCTGCGCCGTCATCGGCGAGGTCATCGGCACCGGTATCATCGGCGCTATCGTCTCCTACCCCGTTATGACGTTCCTGTGGGGCAAGGAGGGGCTGAGCTGGATGTTCTATGTGCCGTCCTTCATCTGCGGCACCCTCATCGGCGGCAGCATCGCCTACGTCTTTCTGCGGAAAATGGCGTCCAACGGTATGCTGACAAAGCTGCAGGTCAAGCTGAACGCCAAGGGCTATACCGACAAGAGCACCGTCCTGTCCGACGCGCTGACCATCGCGGCCTTCGGCGGCATCCTCTTTGTGGTCATCAAGCTGGCCTCCGGCGTCTTTGAGCTGACCAACCCCATCTGGAACACCCTGTCCTACGCCGCACCGGCGGTCTGCGCGGCCGCGGCGGTCATCTACTACATCGTCAAGAAGGTGAAACCTGCTGATGCGACCCATTCCTGACATTCGCGGTGCGGTCAGGGAGCGCGGCTCCCTGATCCACTGCATCACCAACCCCATCTCCATCAACCAGTGCGCCAACGCCATTTTGGCCGTGGGCGGCCGTCCCATCATGGCGGAGCATCCCCGTGAGGTGTCGGAGATCACCGCCACCGCCGGGGCGCTGATGCTGAATCTGGGCAACATCACCGACGTGCGGATGGAGGCCATGCGCCTCTCCGCGCGGACGGCGGCGGAGAATGGAACGCCTATTCTGCTGGACGCGGTGGGCGTAGCCTGCTCCAAGCTGCGCCGGGACTACGCCTGCGGCCTGATGGAGGGCGTGACGCCGGCGGTCATCAAGGGCAACTTCTCCGAGATCAACGCCCTGTATCAGGAGAGCTACCGCGCCTCCGGCGTGGACGCGGACGCCGCGCTGGACGCGCAGACCGTGGAGCGGGCCGCCGCCGCACTGGCGCGTACCCGCCGCACGGTGGTGCTGGCCAGCGGAAAGGTGGATATCGTGACGGACGGGACGCGGCTCATCCGCGTCAGAAACGGCACGCCCCAGCTCTCCTGCGTCACCGGCACCGGCTGTATGCTGGGGGCACTGACGGCGGCGTATCTGTCGGCGGCGAGCGGTCTGGACGCCGCTGTCACAGCCTGCGCCGTGCTGGGCATCTGCGGTCAGCTGGCGGAGACGGAACGCGGCTCCGGCAGCTTCATGGTCGGCCTGCTGGACGCGCTGTCCACCTTGCAGGACGCGGAATTGGAACGTTATATGGATTTGGAGGAGATCGAAATTGAAGCATCTTGACACCAGCCTTTACTTTATCACCGACAGCACAGGCCTCAGCGAGGAGGAGTTCCTCCGCCGGACGGAGGAGGCGCTGCGGGGCGGCGTCACCCTTTTGCAGCTGCGGGAGAAGAACCGGACCACCCGGGAGTACCTGTCCCTCGCGGAAAAGGTACACGCACTGACCCGGCGGTACGGCGTGCCGCTGCTCATCGACGACCGGCTGGACGTGGCCATGGCCATGGACGCTGAGGGCGTCCATCTGGGGCAGAGCGACCTGCCCATCCACATAGCCCGGCGCATTCTGGGGCCGGACAAGATCGTGGGCGCTACTGCCAAGACCGTGCCGCAGGCTGCGGAGGCCTATGAGCAGGGGGCGGATTATCTGGGCGTGGGCGCCATCTATCCCACCACCACCAAGGTCAAGACCGTCCTGACCTCCACCGATACTCTGCGGGACATCTGCAAGGCCGTCCCCATCCCCGTCAACGCCATCGGCGGCCTGAACAAGACCAACATCGACGTGCTGTGCGGCATCCCCATCGCCGGCATCTGCGTCGTCTCCGCCATCATGAAGGCGGACGATCCCCGGCAGGCCGCCGTCGACCTGCGCGATAGAGCAAAAGAGCTGGGGATCCTCTAAATCTCGGAAGACCGTCCCGACCCATGGCCGGGGCCTTCAAGCGGCAGATTGGGGGCACCACCTTCCGCCGCTCTACAAAAATAATGCTGAAACAGGAAAGGAGCAAACCAATGAGAACAGCATTATCCATCGCCGGAAGCGATTCCAGCGGAGGCGCCGGTATCCAGGCAGATATCAAGACCATGTCCGCCAATGGCGTATACGCCATGACCGCGGTCACAGCCCTGACTGCCCAGAACACCACCGGCGTCACAGACATCTTGGATTCCACCCCCGCATTTCTCTCCGCACAGCTGGACGCCGTATTCACCGATATTTTCCCCGACGCGGTCAAGATCGGCATGGTGTCCTCCGCGGAGCTGATCTCCGTCATCGCCCAAAAGCTGCGGCAATACGGGGCGCGCCACATTGTGGTAGACCCCGTGATGGTGGCCACCTCCGGCTCCCGCCTGCTGCGGGAGGACGCGGTGGAGGCACTGAAAACGGAGCTGCTGCCTCTGGCGGAGGTAGCCACGCCCAACATCCCCGAGGCGGAGATTCTGGCGGATATGCCCATCCGCACTCCGGCGGACATGGAGGCCGCCGCCCGGAAGATCAGCGAGCAGTACGGCTGCGCCGTGCTGTGCAAGGGCGGACACGACCTGAACGACGCCAACGACCTCCTTTGGAAGGACGGCGCCGGGTACTGGTTCAACGGCCGCCGCATCAACAACCCCAACACCCACGGTACCGGCTGCACCCTGTCCAGCGCCATCGCCGCCAATCTGGCCAAGGGCATGGCGCTGGAGGACGCGGTGCGCCGCGCCAAGGAGTATATCTCCGGCGCGCTGGCGGCCATGCTGGATCTGGGTCACGGGCGCGGCCCCATGAACCACCTCTTTGATCTGAAGAGCGCATACATGAAGGAGGCGGAGTGATATGACTTCTGTTTCCACCCGCCTTCACGACGCGGCGGCTCCCGTCTGGGAGGCCTGCCTGCGCCACCCCTTCGTCACCGGCATCGGCGACGGCACACTGGATATGGAGAAGTTCCGGTACTTCATGTTACAGGACTACCTCTATCTCTTCGACTACGCCCGCGTGTTTGCGCTGGGCGTGGTCAAGGCGCGGGACCCGGAGCTGATGCGGGTCTTTGCTGCCAACGTGGACGCCATTCTGGGCGGTGAGATGAAGATCCACCGCGCCTATATGAAGCGTCTCGACATTACGGAGGAGCAGGTGTTTTCCATAAAGCCTGCCCTCGCAAACCTCTCTTATACGAACTATATGCTCTCTGTCGCCCAGACCGGCGGCCCCATGGAGATCGTGGCCTCGATTCTGGCCTGCTCGTGGAGCTACGCCGAGATCGGGCAGGCGCTGGCCGCCATCCCCGGCGCGGCGGAGCATCCCTTCTACGGCGAATGGATCCAGGGCTACGCCTCCGAGGAGTACGCCGCCACCAATCAGGCGCTGATCGAGCTGATGGATTCGCTGGCGGCGGACGCCGGTGAGGAACAGCTGGCCTACCTGACGGATGTATTTGTCAATTGCAGCCGGTATGAGCTGGGCTTCTGGGACATGGCATGGGACGTGCAGCCATGAGTATTCTGCGCTTTGACAACGTCTCCTACCAGTACCCCGGCGAGGACTTCGACATCATCGATGGCCTCTCCTTTTCCGTGGAGCCGGGGTCGTTCCACTGCATCGTCGGCGTCAGCGGCTGCGGCAAAAGCACCATTTTCCGCATGATCAACGGTCTGCTGCCGCCGAAGGCCGGCACCATCTCCGTCAATGAAAAGCCTATCACGGCGCGGGAGCACTACTGTGGCTATATGCCCCAGAAGGATATGCTGTTTCCGTGGCGCACCATCGGGGAGAATCTGGCGCTTCCGCTGGAGATACAGCGCGGGTACACCAAGGCGCAGCAGCGTGACATGATCGACGCGGCGCTGGCGGATGTGGGGCTGGACGGCTGCCGGGACAAGCGGCCGGACGAGCTTTCCGGCGGTATGCGCCAGCGGGCGGCCTTCGCCCGCACCATGCTCACCGGCAGCGACCTGCTGCTGTTGGACGAGCCGTTCTCCGCGCTGGACTTCCTGACCCGCATCTCCATGCAGGAGTGGCTGCTGGAGCAGTGGCAGCGCCATAAGAAGACCATCCTGTTCATTACCCACGACGTGGAGGAGGCCATCTTCCTGTCCTCCAGCGTGCTGGTGGTGGAGAAAACGCCCATCCACGCCCTGCGGGAGATCCCCGTCCCTATGAGCTATCCCCGCACCCGGCAGGATCTCATCCGCCCGGAGGTGGCGGCGCTGCGGGAGCAGCTGGTGGAGATGCTGAGAAAGCAGGTGACGGAATGAAAAAAGCCTGTAAAAGCAATCTTCCGGCGCTGATCTTCCTGTTCGCGCTGCTGATTTTGTGGCAGCTGGGGGCAATGAAGGTCAACGCGGCGTACATCCTGCCCACCCCCGTGCAGATATTGCAGCGGCTGTGGCAGCTCAGGGTGGCGCTGTTCACCGTGCATCTGCCTGCCACCATGGTGGTCACGGCGGTGGGACTGGCCATCTCGCTGGTGCTGGGCCTGGGGCTTGCCGTTCTGATGGATGCCAGCCCCTTCTGCCGCAAGGCCATCTACCCCGTGGTGGTGGCGTCCCAGACCATCCCCACCACCGCCATTGCGCCGTTGTTCGTGCTGTGGTTCGGCTACGGTATCTGGAGCAAGGTGCTGGTGACGGTGCTCATCACGTTCTTCCCCATCACCATCACCGTCTACGACGGCTTGCAGTCGGCGCGGGTGGAGATGATGGAGCTGCTGCTGACCTACGGCGCTACAAAGCGGGATATCTTCTGCAAGATCAAGGTTCCCTGCACACTGCCGTACTTTTTCTCCGCCATCAAAATGGCCATCCCCATGAGCATCATCGGTGCGGCCATCGGCGAGTGGCTGGGCGCACAGAGCGGCTTGGGCTATTTCTCCCGCCGCATGATGACCCAGCTGGACGGCGCGGGCGTCTTCGCCCCCATTGTGCTGCTGTCCGCCGTGGCCATGGCGGCGGTGGCGCTGGTAGCGCTGCTGGAGAAGAAGGTCGTCCGCTGGCGGGGCGAATTCTAAAAAACGAAACATAAGAGAGGTATATAAAGATGAAACGTATCGTATCCATGCTGCTGGCCTGCGTGCTGCTGCTGTGCTGCGTCAGCGGCTGCGGCGCCAAGAACAACGACGACAACAACACCACCGGCGACCTGAAGGAGCTGGACGTGGTGCTGGACTGGTACCCCAACGCCCTCCACGCCTTTATGTATGTGGCCATGGAGAAGGGCTACTATGCCGATGAGGGTCTGAAGATCAACATCCGCTTCCCCTCCAACGCCAACGACGCCATCTCCCTTGTGGCGGCGGGACAGGCGGACATCGGCCTGTACTATCAGCAGGACGTCATTCAGGCCCGCGCCGAGCAGAATGTCCCCGTGAAGTCCATCGGCGCTGTGGTGCAGGCACCCCTGAACATCGTGCTGTCCCTGAAGGATAAGAACATCACCGGCGCCAAGGATCTGGTGGGCAAGACCATCGGCTACGCCGGCACGGAGCTGTCCGAGGCGCTGATCCGCAGCATCATGGACTATGTGGGCGCGGATTACAGCGACGTGACCCTGATCGACGTGGGCTTTGACCTGATGAGCTCCATGACCACCGGCAATGTGGACGCCACCATCGGCTGCCTGGTGAACCACGAGGTACCCCAGATGGAGGAGGAGGGCTTCGAGGTCAACTGGTTCGATCTGGACGACTACGGCGTACCCACCTACTACGAGGGTGTGTTCCTGGCCAACGACGACGCCATCGCCAACGACAGCGAGACACTCTCCGCCTTCCTGCGGGCGTCCGCCAAGGGCTTTGCCGACATGAAGGCGGACCCGGAGGAGGCGCTGCGGATCCTGCTGGCCAACCAGAACGAGGAGAACTTCCCCCTGTCCGAGACGGTGGAGCGCAAGAGCATGGCGACGCTGCTGCCCCTGATGGAGACGGCGGACGCCACGTTCCTCAGCCAGACGGACGAGTGCTGGCAGGAGAACATCGACTGGATGCTGGCACAGAACCTGATCACCAAGGCCCCCGCGCTGGACGATGTCCGCGTTGAGCTGGCGTTCTGACAACAAAACGATAAATAAGCACGCCCCCGACCATTTGCCGGGGGCGTGCTTATTTTGGTTATGAGAGGGGGAGACCGTTCAAGCCAGCAGCAGCTTGTCGTCCGCCGCATCGGTGCCGCCGGCCTCGGAAAAGAGCGCCAGCAGATCGGGTACGGTGAGCTTCTGCTTTTCCCGGCCGGCAATATCCAGCACCACGCGGCCGGCATCCATCATAATGAGGCGGTTGCCGTGGGCGATGGCGTCCTTCATGTTGTGGGTCACCATCATGGTGGTCAGGCCGTTTTCGGCCACGATGCGGTCGGAGAGCTCCAGCACCTTGGCGGCGGTTTTGGGGTCGAGGGCGGCGGTGTGCTCGTCCAGCAGCAGGAGCTTGGGCTTTTTCAGGGAGGCCATCAGCAGCGTCAGCGCCTGCCGCTGACCGCCGGAGAGCAGCCCCACCTTGGTGGTCAATCGATCCTCCAGCCCCAGCCCCAGCGGCGCCAGCAGAGCGCGGTATTCCTCCCGCTCGGCGCGGGAAATGCCCCATTTGAAGGTGCGGCGGCTGCCGCGGCGGGCGGCCAGCGCCAGATTCTCCTCGATCCACATATCGCCGGCAGTACCCATCATGGGGTCTTGGAACACGCGGCCCAGATCGGCGGCACGGCGGTGCTCCGGCTTGTGGGTGATGTCCTCACCGTCCAGCAGGATGGAGCCGCTGTCCACGGTGAGCGTACCGGCCACGGCGTTGAGCATGGTGGATTTTCCCGCGCCGTTGCCGCCGATGACGGTGACAAAATCGCCGTCGTGGAGGGTCAGCGACAGGTCATCCAGCGCTGTTTTGGCATTGACCGTGCCGGGAAAGAAGGTTTTGAAGATATGTTTCAGTTCAAGCATGGACGGCGCCTCCTTTGCGGGCGAGTTTTCCCTTTAGATGGGGAATAGCCAGAAATACAGCCACGATGGCGGCGGACAGGAGCTTCAGGTCGTTGGTGTTCAGACCCAGCTGCAAGACGATCTGCAAAACAAGGTAATAGACGATAGCGCCCAGCGACACCGACAGCATCCGAAGACCGAAGTTGCGGAACACCTTACCCAACAGGCTCTCACCGATGATGACGGCGGCCAGTCCGATGACGATGGCGCCCCGCCCCATGTTCACGTCCGCCGAGCCCTGATACTGGCACAGGAGCGCGCCGGAGAGTGCCACGATGCCGTTGGAGAGGGCGAGACCCACCACCACGTTGCGCTGGGTGTTGATGCCCTGCGCCCGGGCCATGCGTGCGTTGGCGCCGGTGGCGCGGATGCCGCAGCCGATCTCCGTGCCAAAGAACCAGTACAGCACGGCGATGAGCAGGGCGGTGACCAGCAGCAGCAGCGGCATGGGGTTTTCCAGACTCAGCTGCCGCACAAAGCGCTGGGACACGATAAGGCCGTACTTATCCACGCTGACGGCCTGATTGGCTTTGCCGCCCATGACCCGCAGATTCACGGAGTAGAGTGCCAGCTGGGTCAGGATACCGGCCAGAATAGCGGGGATGCCGCAGCGGGTATGGAGCAGACCGGTGATAAAGCCTGCCGCCGCACCGCATAGTGTGGCGATGAGCAGCGCCAGCCACGGGTTTACGCCGCTGCGGATCAGCATCACGCAGGCGGCGCCGCCCAGTGCCAGCGTACCGTCCACCGTCAGGTCGGCCACATCCAGAATACGGTAGGTGATGTACACGCCGATGGCCATCAGACCCCAGATGAGGCCTTGGGTGACGGCACCCGGCAGAGAGTTGAGAAGCGAGGTGAGCAGCATATCGTTTTCCTTCCTTTTCCTTGGCAGGCTTTGCCGCAGAAGGACGACCACATTCGTTCCCCTGCGGCGAAGCCTGCCTGTATGGGGGAGGGGGGCAGACCCCCTCCCGGTCACAGGGCAGGCGTTCAGCCCTCAATGGCGGTGTAGCCCTCCAGCGGGGTGATGCCGAGCGTTTCGCACATGGCGGCGTTGTACTTGGGGGTGGCGGGGGCGTATTCAATGGGCATGGTGGAGATATCGGCCTCGCCCTTGAGGATCTTGGCGGCCATCTTGCCGGTGGTCACGCCCAGATCGTAGTAGTCGATGGACAGGGTGCATACGCCGCAGCCGGCGCACAGGCTGGCCTCGCCGCACACGGCGGGTACACCGGCGGCGGTCAGGATGTTGGCGATGCTCTCGGTGTTGTTGGCGGCGGTGTTATCCGTGGGAATGTAGATGACATCGCTGGCAGCAGCGGCCTTTTCCGTCACGGCGGCCAGATCGTTGGAGTCGGTGAAGGCGAACTCGGTGCAGGTGATGCCCTTGGCAGTCAGCGCCTTGGTGACCTCATCGATCTGGTAGCGGGAGTTGGGCTCGGCGGAGCAGAACAGCAGCCCCACGTTCTTGGCATCCGGGAACCACTCCGTCACCATGGCGGCCTGCTTCTCCAGATCGGCCAGATCGGAGGTGCCGGAGATGTTGCCGCCCACGGTGCCGTTGAAGTCGTCCAGATCCAGCGCCACGCCGTAAGCGGTGACGGCCGTACCCAGAATAGGCACCTCGGAGGTGGCGGAGGCCGCGGCGGTCAGCGCCGGGGTGGCGTTGGCCATGATGAGATCCACATCGGCGGACAGGAAGCCGTTGATGATGGTGGAGCAGTTGTTGCTCTCACCGGAGGCGTTCTGCACGTCGATTTTTACATCGTCGCCCAGCGCCTCCTTCAGCGCGTCCACGAAGCCCTGGGTGGCGGCGTCCAAAGCGGGGTGCTGCGCCAGCTGGCACACGCCCACCCGGTAGGTGGCATTTTCGGCGTTGTCGCCGGTATTGTCGGGGGTATCGGTCTTGCCGCAGGCTGCCATGCCGGCGAGCATGACCAGCGCAAGGAACAGTGTAAACAGCTTTTTCATGGTGTTTCTCCTTTTTCGGTGATACAAAAATTAAAAGCCCTGTTCCGGGAGGAACAGAGCTTTTGCAAACAATCATGTCGCGTCTATGCCCTATGCACTGCCGGAAATTCCTTTTTTGCGCAGCAAAAATAGCCCTCGTAATAGAAGGCGGCATAGACACGGTAGGAGCCCATCAGGGACGCGGAGATGCAGTTGACAGCGTTCAGCTTTGCCATAGCGGACTCCTTTCTGCTGCGTGGCAGCGACTTGTTGATTGAGACTTTAGCACTTTTAACGGCAAAAGTAAATGGGCGAAATATATAAAATTGGCGACAGATAACGCCAAAAACTGTCAAAGCAAACAATGAAAGCGGCGTTCCCGGCGGCAGACAGCTGTCTGCCGCCGGGAA
>ERZ507062.64-NODE-64-length-71906-cov-8.11042_pt1 | contig 71906 bp, 59 predicted proteins | sample MGYA00513786_ERZ507062 | MGnify/ENA metagenome assembly ERZ507062 | reverse complement strand
CCTGCTCGCACGGAGAGCACATTAAGTGCTCTCCGGCTCGTGCGGAACTCGCGATCGACCAAATACTAAAGCCCTCGGAACTTAGGATACATGGTTGGAGTCGCTCTCTTGCAAATTTCATCGGCTAGCGACCTATTTCGCTTCCCATGTCGATACATCTTCAACACCGGTTTAATAAAAAAAGAAGTACCGGTCGGGGGACCGGTACTTCTTTGTGCGTAACGCTGTGTTGTCCAGGTCTGGCGAATCGTCTTACAGGCCGCAGGCTGCTTTGAGTTCTTCGACTCGGTCGGTTTTCTCCCAGGTGAAGTCGGGGTCTTCGCGACCAAAGTGACCGTAGGCTGCCGTCTTCTCGTAGATGGGGCGGCGCAGGTCCAGGTCGCGGATGATGGCGCCCGGGCGCAGGTCGAAGGTTTTCTCCACGGCCTCGACGATCTTGTCCTCGGCAACATGTGCGGTGCCAAAGGTGTCGACCATGATCGACAGCGGCTTGGACACACCGATGGCGTAGGCCAGCTCGACTTCGCAGCGGTCGGCCAGGCCGGCGGCGACCACATTCTTGGCGACCCAGCGCGCGGCATATGCGGCGGAGCGGTCGACCTTGGTGCAGTCCTTGCCGCTAAAGGCACCGCCGCCGTGACGGCCGTAGCCGCCATAGGTGTCGACGATAATCTTGCGGCCGGTCAGACCCGTGTCGCCCATGGGGCCGCCCACGACAAAGCGTCCGGTGGGGTTCACGTAGATGTCGGCGTTGTTCCACGGCATGTTCTCGGCAGCCATAACCGGCGTAATGACGTGCTCGATCAAATCGGCCTTGATCTTGCCCATGTCCTCGATTTCGGCAGCATGCTGTGTGGAGATGACGATGGTCGTGACTTCGACGGGCTTGCCATCTTCGTAGCGCACGGTGACCTGGGTCTTGCCGTCGGGGCGCAAATAGGGCAGGGTACCGTCGTGGCGCACGGCGGACAGGCGCTCGGCCAGGCGGCTTGCCAGGTAGTGCGGCATGGGCATGAGGGTCTTGGTCTCGTTGGAGGCGTAGCCGAACATCATGCCCTGGTCGCCGGCACCGATCAGGTCGATCGGGTCGGTGGTGGCGCCGGTCTGGGTCTCAAACGACTCATCGACGCCCTGGGCGATATCGGGCGACTGCTCGTGGATGAGGCTCATGACGCCGCAGGTATCGCAGTCAAAACCAAACTTGGCGCGGTTGTAGCCGATGCGGCGGATGACGCCGCGGGCAATTTCCTGCACGTCAACGTATGCCTGGGTGCGGATCTCGCCGGCGACGATGACGGTGCCGGTGGTCACGAGGGTCTCGCAGGCGCAGCGGACGTTCTCAACGTTGGCGGGCACGCCGTTGGGCGCAATGTAGCCTTGCTCCTGCAGCTCTATTTCTTTGGCGAGGATTGCGTCGAGGACGGCATCGCTGATCTGGTCGGCGATCTTATCGGGATGGCCTTCGGTCACCGACTCCGACGTAAACACAAAGGACCCGTGTTGGGGCGGGATGGAACGAAGTTCTTCTGACATGATTGTCCTTTCAAAAACGCGTCCCGGCGACCGTTACCATTCCGCCGGGCTCTCTATGCAAGGGCACATCATAGCGCGTTAAATGAATATTCACACCCTTTCCGCACCTACTCATTGGGGACAGACTTAAATGACCAGTCGGGTGCTCATTGGGTAGTCATTTAAGTCTGTCCCCAATGAGTAGGTCGGTGCCCTTTGTGCGGAGGTTGCTTTGATGCTTTATACTGATGCGGTTAGACATCCATCCTGCAATCGAGGAGATTTCCATGGCATCAGACGTTCGCGTCCGCTTTGCACCCTCACCGACGGGCAAGCTGCACATCGGCGGCGCCCGCACCGCTATCTATAACTGGGCTTTTGCCCGCGCAAACGGCGGCACGTTCATCCTGCGCATCGACGACACCGACCCCACCCGTTCCACCGACGAGAACACGCAGATCATCCTGCGTGCCATGCGTTGGCTGGGCCTGGACTGGGACGAGGGTCCCGAGGTGGGCGGCGACTATGGCCCCTACGCCCAGACCGAGCGCCTGGACCTGTACAAGCAGGCCGCCCAGAAGCTCTGGGACGAGGGTAAGGCCTATCCCTGCTTCTGCACCAAGGAGCAGCTCGAGGCCGATCGCAAGGCCGCGCAGGAGCGCAAGGACCCCTTCCAGGGCTATCAGCGCCGCTGCCGCGATCTTGATCCCGAGGAGGCACGCCGCCGCATCGAGGCCGGCGAGCCCTACGTCCTGCGCATCAAAGTGCCCGAGGACCGTGGCGACGTCGTCATTCATGACGCCGTCCATGGTGAGGTGACCTTCGACGCCAAGGAGCTCGACGACTTTGTCATCTTCCGCTCCGACGGCACGCCCACGTACAACTTCGCGACCGTCGTCGACGACGCCATGATGAAGATCACCCACGTCATCCGTGGCGACGACCACCTTTCCAACACCCCGCGCCAGGTCATGGTCTACGAGGCCCTCGGTGCGCCCGTGCCCACGTTCGCCCACATCTCCATGATTCTGGGCGCCGACGGCAAGAAACTCTCCAAGCGCCATGGCGCCACCTCGGTGGAGGAGTACCGCGACGCCGGCTACCTGCCCGACGCGTTCGTCAACTACCTGGCGCTGCTCGGCTGGTCGCTCGACGGCGAGACCACGATCATCCCGCGCGATGTCCTGGCCAGCAAGTTCTCGCTCGACCGCATTTCCAAGAACCCGGCGACCTTCGATCCCAAAAAGCTCGATTGGGTCAACGCCGAGTACATCAACGGCATGTCCGATGCTCAGTTTGCCGACGAGATCATGGTTCCCGAGCTGCACGAGGCGGGTCTCATCGAGGGTAATGTCGAGTACGGCGAGGACTGGATCGACGCACTCGCTGCCATCGTCAAGCCGCGCACCAAGATGCCTGCCGACGCCGTGACCGTCGCCGCCCCCATCTTTGCCACGGCCGAGACGCTCGAGTATGACGAGAAGTCCGTCAACAAGGGTCTGGCCAAGGAAGGCATGGGCGCCATCCTGGACGCCGCCAAGGCCGTGCTTGAGGGCGTGGGCGAGTGGACCGCCGAGGCCATCGACGCCGCGCTTGAGCCGCTGCCCGAGCAGATGGACCTCAAGAAGCGCGTTGTCTTCCAGGCCGTGCGCGTCGCCATCTGCGGCAACATGGTGAGCCCTCCGCTGGGCGAGACCATGGCGCTCGTCGGCCGCGACGACTGCCTGGCGCGCATCGACCGCGCCCGCACAATGGCGCTGTAGCAGCTGCGTAAACGCATGTATCCGAGCCCCGCTCCCCACGAGTGGGGCTCTTGTTTCTAAAGGCGTATGGGATGGGAGGTACAGAGACCATGGCCGAGCAACTTTCGCTGTTTGGTTTGCCTGAGCCTAAGCAGGCTCCCGTAAAGCCTGTCCGCACGGCCGAGCAAGCCAAGTCCGCGCCTGCGCCCGAGCCCACGGCCGCCTACGCGAGCGTGGTCCTCGACATTCCCACCCGTGCGCTGTCCGAGCCGTTTGCCTACGGCATTCCGCAGTCCCTCGCCAATGAGGCGCAGATCGGTTCCACCGTCCTAGTTCATTTTGGCAACCGTGCGGCCGCGGGCTATATCGTCGACATTGCGTCTGAGCTGGGCGACCTGCAAGGCAACACCGTCCTTGATCCCGCGCGCATCAAGCCCATCGAGGCCATCCTCAGTAAACCGCTCTTTGGCGCCGAGGCCGCCCGCATTGCACGTTGGATGAGCCGCGAATATGTTGCGACGCTTTCCGAATGCCTGCGTCTGTTCTTGCCTCCGGGTGGCAGCCCGCGGGTCGTGAAGGGTGATGACGGGGCGTGGACGGTTGAACGCCCCGCCGTCAAGCCTATTCAAAACCGCTGGGTGATGCTTACGCCCGAGGGCTTCGGCTACACGCCGCCTAAGACCGCCGTTCGTCAGCGTCAGCTCATCGAGGCGCTCCAATGCGGGCCGGTTACGACGCGTGATCTCAACCTGCTCTACAACAGCATGTCGGCGACCATCAAGGCGCTCGAAAAACGTGGCGTCGTGGTGGTGGAGGAGCGCCGTGCCTGGCGCGGCTGCAGTGAGCAGACTACGCTGTCCTCCGCGAGCGGCAAGGCGCCGGTCGCGCTCACGAACGGCCAGCAGCAGGCGCTCGCGCAGATTGAGCGTGCTCGCCTGGACACACACGGCGACGTGGTCCTTGTCGACGGCGTCACTGGATCCGGTAAAACCGAGGTCTACCTCTCCGCTATCGAGCGCGTGCTCGCGGTCGGTCGCTCGGCCTGCGTGCTTGTGCCCGAGATTTCGCTGACGGCCCAGACCGTCGGTCGTTTCCGCTCGCGCTTTGGCGAGACGGTCGCGGTCTTCCACTCGCGTCTTTCGGCCGGCGAGCGCCTGGACCAGTGGGACATGGTTGCCAGCGGTGCCGCCCGCGTTGTCGTCGGCGCGCGTTCGGCGCTCTTTTGTCCGCTCAGCGACTTGGGTCTCATCATTATCGACGAGGAGCATGAGACCAGCTATAAGCAGGGCTCCGGTCCGCGCTACCATGCGCGCGAGGTGGCGGCCGAGATGGCGCGCCGCTATCGTTGTCCACTCGTGTTGGGCTCCGCCACGCCCTCGGCCGAGGCCCTCGACCGCTGCCGTCGCGGTACGTTCAACGGTGTCACCTGGACGCGTGTCGAGATGCCCGAGCGCCCGGGACACGCCGTGTTGCCCACAGTCCGCATTGCCGACCTACGCCGCGAGTTCTCGCACGGCAGCCGCTCCATGTTCTCAAAACCGCTGATGGAAGGTTTGGAACGCGTGGTCGAGCGCCGCGAGAAGGCCGTGCTGCTGCACAACCGCCGCGGTTTTGCGCCGTTTTTGATGTGCCGCGAGTGCGGCTGCGTCCCCACCTGCAACCATTGCTCAACCGCGCTCACGTATCACGAGCGCACGCATACGTTGCAGTGCCACACCTGCGGTTCGTCCTGGCGTGTGCAGCCGTATCCCTCGCCCACGAGTCGCTGCCCCAAGTGCGGCAGCCGTTACCTGGCAAAAATGGGTCTGGGCACGCAGCAGATCGAGGACGCACTGCACCAGATGCTGCCCGAGGATGTAGCCATCATTCGCATGGATGCCGATTCCACGCGTGGCAAGGACGCGCATAAGAAGTTGCTCGAGCAGTTCGATGCCGCCGATTGCGCGGTGTTGCTGGGCACCCAGATGATTGCCAAGGGCCTCGACTTTCCCGAGGTCACGCTTGTGGGCGTGGTCAATGCCGACTTTGCCCTCAAGCTGCCTGATTTTAGAGCGGGGGAGCGCGCCTACGATTTGCTGGAGCAGGTTGCGGGCCGCGCCGGTCGCGGCGATCGCCCCGGCGAGGTCATCATCCAGACGTATCTGCCCGAGGACCCGGTCATTCGCGCCGTTGCCGAGCACGACCGTTCGATCTTTACTGACTACGACCTGGACCAGCGTCGCGACGCGCTGTATCCGCCCTTCGTGCGCCTGGTCAACATCTTGGTATGGTCGGCAAGCCGCGACGAAGCGCAGGATTATATCGGGCGCATCGCAAAGCTCCTCAAGCGCCGTTGGCATGCCGCCGCGCCCGACTTTTTGCGGGCGGGGAGCGCCGTTCCCCAAGTGCTTGGACCGGCTTCATGTGTAATCGAGAGAGCCAAGGACCGTTACCGCTTCCATCTGCTTGTGAAGTCGCCGGTAGGGTACCATGTCTCTGATGATATCGACGCCTGCCTCAAAGAGGTGGGCTCCGTGCGCGGCGTGAGCGTGAGCGTTGACGTCGACGCCTATGATTTGATGTAACAACCCGAAAGGATGGCCATGGAAGCCAACGGAATCGTACTGTCGCCCGACCCTCGTCTGCGCCAGGAATGCGCCGTCATCGAGGAGATCACCCCGACGATCGAGGCACTTGCCGAGAAGATGAAGAAGATGATGTTCGAGAACGGCGGTTGCGGCCTGGCCGCCCCGCAGATCGGCGAGCTCATTCAGCTCGTCACCATCGACTGCGACTACAGCGACAAGAATGACTACGACCCCTACGTGCTCATCAACCCCGTCATTGTTGAGCAGAGCGACCATCTAGTGCCGTTTAGCGAGGGCTGCCTGTCCATCCCCGGCATTAGCTGCGAGATCGAGCGTCCCGATCACGTTGTCGTCGAGGCGTACGACCTGGACGCCAACCTGATTCGCTACGAGGCCTCGGGCGATCTGTTCTGCGTGTGCCTGCAGCACGAGATCGATCACCTGCACGGCAACACCATGTTCGAGCGACTCAAGCCCATGCAGAGGCTCAAGGCCGTCAAGGAGTACCAGGACGCCCTGGCCCGCGGCGCTCGACCGGGCGAGACGGAGTAAGTCGTCCGTCCCCTTCCGCCACAGGGCTTAGGTTTTGCTCCATGCTCAAACAGTCCTGCTCGCACGAAGAGCACATTAAGTGCTCTTCGGCTCGTGCGGAACTGCGCGTGGAGCAATAACCTAAGCCCTGTGGCGGAAGGGGACTGTGTTTTCGTGCTCCTTTTCGCCCGGGTGCCGTCGGGCCAGGGAGGGGCGTCTTCGCTGATAGGTGCTTTGTTGGGAGGGCTGCTTTTATGCGGCTCTTTCTTTGGTTTTGGGTATATTTGTTCTTGTTGAATTGTTATTGCGGATGGGCTGGGTACTTGGCTTTCCGCCGTTATTTGTAGCTGTCTCGGCTTTGGTTGAGGGGAGACGTTCTTTATGCGTATTGTGTTTATGGGTACGCCTGATTTTGCTGTGCCTTCGCTGACTTCGCTTGTTGCGGCCGGTAATGAGGTTGCGCTCGTAATTACTCGTCCCGATGCTGTTCGTGGGCGTGGTAAGAAGTTGGAGCCGTCTCCTGTTAAGGCTAAGGCGCTCGAGCTTGGTCTGCCTGTTATTGAGGCCAATCGTATGGCGCCCGAGGTTGTTGAGGCGCTCCAGGCTGCGCGGGCCGATATTTTCTGCGTGGCTGCCTATGGCTGTATTTTGCCTGATGAGGTGCTGCATATGGCGCCGCTTGGTATTGTGAATGTTCATGCGTCCTTGCTGCCGCGTTGGCGTGGCGCTGCTCCTATTCAGCGTGCGATTCTCGCTGGTGATGAGGTTGCTGGCGTTTCCATTATGCGCATTGGGCATGGCGTGGATACGGGCGCTTATTGCGCGCAGGCTTCCACGTCGGTTGACGGTAAGCATGCCGAGGCGCTCACGATGGAGCTTGGTGAGCTTGGCGGCAAACTGCTTGCCGATACGCTTCCCTCGCTTGCCGATGGCTCGGCTGTTTGGACCGAACAGGATGAGTCGCTCGTCACGCATGCTGCCAAGATTTCCAAGCAGGAGATGCGTCTGGATCCGCAGATGGCGGCGCTCGATTGCGTGCGTCATGTGCTCGCTTCGTCCGATGCCGCGCCTGCTCGTTGCGTGATTGCCGGCAAGACGGTGCGCGTGCTCGATGCTGCGCCTGCCGACGTGTCGCTGGGCGAGGGCGCTGTTGCCGTCAAGAGCAAGCGCGTCTACCTGGGGCTTTCCGATGGTGCGGTTGAACTGCTCGATGTTAAGCCCGATGGCAAGCGTGCCATGGCTGCTTCTGCCTGGGCTGCCGGCCTGCAGGGTGCCGTTCTGACGTGGGGTGTTTTGTCATGAGTAAGCTTTCCCCCGCGCGCAAGCTTGCGCTCGATGTGTTGATGGAGGCCGACCGTCGCGGCATGTATGCACGTGACGTGCTCTCTGCCCGCGCTACGGCCAAGGCTATTGACCAGCGCGATTCTGCGTTTGCCGCTCGCCTGGCACTGGGCGTTGCCGCGACGCAGGGCATTTTGGACGAACTGCTCGACCAGTTTCTCGATAAGCCCAAAAAGGTGGCGCCGCGTGTTCGCATGGCGCTTCGCATCTCGGCCTTCGAGATGCTCTACCTACATACCCCGGGTCGCGTTGCTGTGAGTCAGGGCGTTGAGCTGGTTCGCAGCGGCGCTAAGTCGGCCGCCGGTCTGGCGAACGCCGTGCTGCACAAGGTTGCGGACAACGTTGAGGACTTTGCCGCTGCGGCGGATGCCAATGAATCCGAGCGTCGTTTGGTTCGCCTTTCTCGTCTGATGGGTCTTCCTCGCTGGCTGTGCGCCCGCATTATGGCGTCGTTCGATACTCCCGAAGGCGCACTCAACTTTGCCGGCAATCTGGCGCCCGCGCCGCTTGCTTTGCACGAGAACGCCTTTGCGACCAAACCCGATCCGTACCTATCGCAGCTTGTGGCGCCTGTGTTCCCGGGTTGCCATGCGCCGGTCGATGCGCAGGCCACCGTTTCGTCGGGCGTGTTTGAACGCGCGGTGGCCGTGGCCTCGGACCTTAACGCCCAGCTCATCGCTACTGCGGCGACCCGTCCCGGGCGTTGCCTAGAGATCGGCGCCGGTCGTGGCACCAAGACCTATGTGATGATGTGCCAGGCCAAGCGTGCCGGCTACGATCGCCAGCATACCGCACTCGATTTGCACGACCGCAAGTGTGACCAGAATCTCGCGCGTCTGCATAAGGCGGGTATTACGGGTGTTCGCACGGTTTCGGGCGATGCCTGCGAGCTCGACGAGGTCCTCACGTCGTTCGATGCGATGCTTGGTAAACCCGTTCTGTTCGATACGGTGTTTATCGATGCCCCATGCTCGGGCACCGGCACCATGCGCCGTCATCCAGAGATACCGTGGCGTCTGACCGAGAACGACGTTACGACTGAGCTGCCTAAGCTGCAGCTGACGATGCTCAAGGAAGCAGCCGCGCGCGTTGCTGCCGGCGGCGAGCTTATCTATGCCACCTGCTCGGTCTTTGATGAAGAGAACACGCAAGTCGTGGATGCGTTTTTAGCTTCGCCGGAGGGCGCAGGCTTTAGCCTGGCACCCCTCTCCGAGGCGCAGATCCTGCAGCTACCGGAGTTTGAACAAGCTAAGAAGCTCGTCTCCGTACGACAAAACGACCGCGGACTCTTCCAAAGTGTCCCCGTAAACGCCGACTCCTACGACGGCCACTTCTGCGCCCGCCTGGTCCACAAGTAATAACTAAGTTGCGGTGAAATAGGGATTGAAAAGCGGCTTCTACCTGCTAAACAGTCCTTATTTCACCGCAACTCATAAGGAAACCTGGGTAGTTAAAGAAGCAGCCCCGCGATCGGTGTCGGTCGCGGGGCTGCTTGGTCTCTAGTGGTTATGCGGGCAGTTGGCGCAACAGCCGCTGGTGGCGCTGGTGCTGGAGCCTCCACTGCGCTGGTCGGTGTTGTAGAAACCGCTGCCCTCAAACTTAATGCCGCTGGCCGAGAACGTCTTGGATGCCGGGGCACCGCAGCTGGGGCATACGACCTCGGGCGTCTCTGACATGGGGTGCTCAACCTCAAACACGTTGCCGCAGCTCGTGCACTTGTAATCGTAGCGCGCCATAATACTTCCTTTTCAGCACAAAGCGGGCAGATCGCTCTGCCCGCAAAAATTCAAACAGCTGTAACTGTACCCTATATCGGGGGTTTTATCACGCTTCGCCCCAGAATCTATGGGTGCTGCGCAGGAGCTTCGCAGTTTTCTCTTCGGCCGCGGCAACGTCGGCCTCCTGCGCCTGCCATGTCCAGTTGCCCGTGGCCACGCCTGGCACGTTCATACGTGCATCATCGCCCAGCCCCAGTATGTCCTGCAGCGGCATCATAACGAGTGGAGCATCGCTTGCCAGGGCATTGCCCATGAGCTCGCCTGCCAATGCAACGCCGCTCGGTTCGTCGCCGCCCGCAAAGGAGCGCGTGCACCAGCCGGCGAGCGTCGAGGTGTCGTGCGTCGATGTGTACAGGATCTTGCCCGGTGTGGGATGAATTCCGCAGCGAACGTCGTAGTCGCTAAACTCCAGCACGTCCATGCCGGGGAAGCCGCAAGTCGAAGCCATCGCACGAACGCCAGGCGTCAGATAACCCAGGTCTTCGGCAATAAAGTTGAGCGGACCCAGCTCGTCGTAGGCCGTCTGGAACAGGTCCTTGCCCGGTCCCGCCAACCAGCGACCGTCGGCACAAGCCTTGCCTGCAGGGATACTAAAGTAGCTGTGGAAGCCCAGGAAGTGATCAAGGCGCACGCGGTCGTAGAGCGAAAACGCACGACGCAGTCGATCCATCCACCAGCTATAGCCGTTCTGCTTCATGTGATCCCAGCGGAACGTCGGGTTGCCCCACACCTGGCCCTCGGGCGCAAAGTTATCGGGCGGCGCACCGGAGACCTCGATTGCCTTGCCGGTGTCGGACAGCCAGAAGTTCTCGGGCTCGCTCCACGCATCGGCCGAATCGTCCGAGACATACATCGGGATATCGCCGATGACCTCGATGCCCTTCTTGTGCGCATAGTTCATGAGCTCGCACCAGGCAAGGTCAAAGCGATACTGCATGTACGCCTGCAGCTCGGCCTCGTCGTGGAAGCGCTTGTCATCGATCAGGTGCTCGTTGTAGCGCGCGACATCCGCCGGCCAATCGTGGCGCGACAGTCCCTCAAAGTGCTTCTTGACCGCCATGTAGACGCAGTACTTCTCGAGCCAGTCGGCGTTGCGATGTTTAAACGCCGTGTACAGCGGGTCGGCATCCTCGCCGCCGCGGGTCTTCCAGGTAGCAAAGTCGGCGGCCAGCTCCTTGTGGCTCTCGGGCAACAGGTCGATATTGCCTGCAAAGGCCGAAGGACCGGCGTAGGGGGAGCGGAAGAAGTCCGTGGGATTGACGGGCAGAACCTGCCAGTAGCGCATGCCCATGGCGGCCAGGTGGTCGATAAAGCGACGCGTGGGCGCACCGATTGTGCCGGGTTTGCCGTCATCGGTCGGCACCGAGGTGATGTGGCATACGACGCCCGCGCCGTGGTCGAGCGGCTCCTGCAGGCGCTGCTCGGCATGGTGATAGATGATCGAAGAGCCCAGCGGGTACAGGTCGAGCGTGACGGTACCGTTGTGGATCTCGCACTCGTGGCCGCTGATCACGTCGCTCGCACATTCGCCGAGCGCTGGAATCGTCACGCAGTGCGAATTGCGCAGGCTGCGGTTGAAGATAACCGTCGCGGCCTCGCCGTCTTTGCCCGTGCGGGTATAGGCCAAGACGTCGTCGTTGAGCGCGAAGGCCTTGATCTCGCCGTCGACCATAAACGGCAATGCGCGACGTACGGCAGACGCGTTCTTAACGATAGCCAGCGTATCGAAGTCGTGGAGTTGGTCCTTGGTCGGCAGGGTACGGCGGTTGCCCGGATCGGTGAGGCCCTCCAGGCCGTACTCATCGCCGTAATAGATCGAGGGCACTCCTGGGAAGGTCATCTGCATGAGCGTCGCCAACCAAAAGCGGCTCTTGGCCAGGCCCATGGAGTTTTCGTCCAGGCGCCATTTGCTACGCTCGCTCTCGGGCAGCTGCGACTCGTCGGGGCCACCGCCGAGCACCGAGATGATGCGCGGGCGGTCGTGGCTCGAAAGCAGATTGAGTGCGCAGGACAGTGCCTCGCGCGGGTAGTTCTCGCGCAGGGTTTCGATATCCTCGGCTGCCTGATAGGCGTTCTTGTAGCCCATCAAAAAGCCGATGACCATGTTGCGGAAGGGGTAATCCATAGCAGAGTCGAGCTCGGAGCCCTGCAGGTAGCGGCGCAGATGGCCGTAGCTGATCTTGTTGGAGGCGTCCTCCCAGACTTCGCCGAGCAGCAGTGCATCGGGTTTCTCGGCGAGCACGGCCTTCTTAATCTCGGCCAGGAAGTCGTCGGAAAGCTCGTCGGCCACGTCCAGACGCCAGCCATGGGCGCCAGCGCGCAGCCACTTACGAATGACGCCGTCCTTGCCCAGAAGCTTTTCACGGACAAGCTCGGAACTCTCGTTGATGGCGGGCATGTTGCCCACACCCCACCAGCAGTCGTACGAACCGTCCTCGTGGAAGTAAAACGCATCGCGCCACGGCGAGTCCTCGCTCTGCCACGCACCGACGCCGGGGTAGTTGCCGTAGCGGTTGAAGTAGATCGAATCATCGCCCGTGTGGTTGAACACACCGTCCAGAATGATGGAAATGCCGAGCTTTTCGGCCGCCTCGCACAGCTCCGTAAAGTCCTGCTCGGTGCCCAGGATCGGGTCGATCTTGGTGTAATCGGCCGTGTCGTAGCGGTGGTTGCTCGCGGCCTCAAAGATGGGGTTGAGGTAGATGGCCGTAAAGCCCAGCTCGGCAATGCGGGGCAGGTCATTTTGGATACCTTTGAGCGAGCCGCCGTAAAAATCCCAGGTCTTGATGGAGCCGTCTTCGGCACGCTCGTACTCGGGCGGTTCGTTCCAGTCCTCGACCATGCGGCGCTGGATTCCGTTGCGCGGTTTTTCGACCTCGGCAAGCGTGCGCTCGCGCCAGTTTTCGTCGCGGGCATAGCGGTCGGGGAAGATCTGGTAAACCATGCCACGCTCGTACCACTCGGGACGAACTTCGCGGTGCTTGTAGACGGTAATCTGGAACGACGGGACCTCGGCGTAGTCGTAGGTTACGCCCTCGCCACCGGTGCGACCCTGCGGTGCGCCCAGGCGGACCTCGGGCTGGCCTTCGATATTGCAGATAAAGCTGTACCAGATAAGACAGGGCTCAGTGCACTCAAGCTCTACGGTAAATATGCCGTCGCCCTCGTGCGTCATGGGATACAGAGACTCACCGATTTCATCGACCCAGGTGCGCAGGGTGAGCGTTGCCTGGTTGGGGTCGGCATCCTCCAAAATCACCGAGAGCGAAACGGAAGTTCCAGTGGTCACAGCGCCAAACGGAGTGCGAAACTGCGGTAGACGGCTGTTGTGAATCAATCTCATAATACGGTCCAGTTCAATAGAATCACGGCCTGCGGGCCATGGGCTTTACGCACAGGATATAAGTATATCTGTTGTACACAGGCTGTATAAACAACATCCGTTTACCATCGGCGAACGGTTGTCCTAGAAAATCGTTTTACCACCCAAATTATCGCGATATTTAAAAACGTCTATACCGATACTATTTGTAGCCAAACAAAACTACTTCGGTTTACTACGATAAATTGGATGATCTCAACCACGGTCATTTTGATGATATTAAAACCGCTGGCAGAAGCGTTGCCAATTCTGTAGATTACTCGCCGTGGTCGGCCGGAGCCATTTTGTCGTAGTAAACCGCCCCTCTTTTTAATAGAGAAGTTCAACCAAGAAGAGGGCGCCTGGTTGGGGCGCCCTCTTTTGCGTTGAGGATTAAGTTTTAATCGTCCGGATTAGTGGCGCTTGCGGGCGGCCGTTGCCTTGCGGACGGAGGTCTTCTTGGTCGGAGCCTTTTCCTCAGTCGGAGCGGCGGGGGAGACCGGGGTCTCCTTGGCGGGCTCGGCCTTTGCCGTAGCCTTCGGAGCGGTCTTGACCTCTGCGGCCTTCGGCGCCGGTTCGGCCTTTACTGCGGACTTGTCCTCGGCTTTAGCCTCTGCTTTGGAAGCGGCTGTCTTGGTCGTGGTCTTTTTGGCCGTCGTCGTAGAGCGCTTGCGCGTGGTTGTCTTGGCGGCCGGCTTTGCCTCGACAGCTGCTTCGGCCTTGGGATCGGGACCCGTCTCCTTGACCTTGACGGCGGGCTTTGCAGCAGCCTTCGGGGTTGTCTTCGCGGCGGCCTTCGTCGTAGCAGCCTTGTTCGTCTTCGACTTCGTAGCCGTGGTCTTCTTGCCGGTTGTGGTCTTGGACGCGGTCGTCTTCTTGGCAGCGGTCTTGGCCGGAGCCTTTGCCGCAGGCTTAGCCTCGGCGGCGGCCTTTACCTCGGGGGCAATCTCGGCCTCGGCGGCCTTTTTGGCAGCGACGGTCGTGCGCTTGCGCGTGGTCGTTGTCTTGGAGGTAGATGCCTTGGCAGTAGTTGCCTTGGCAGCGGTGGTCTTGCTCGCAGCGGCCTTCGTGGTCGTAGCCTTCTTAGCCGTTGCCTTGCGGGGCGTCGTCTTTTTGGTGGCAGGCTTCGCAGCGGGCTTCACCTCAGGCTCGGGCTCGGGAGCGGCCTCGACCTTCACCTCGGGATCGGCCTTAACGGGCTTAGCTTCAACCGGCTTCTCTTCGGCCTTGGGCTCCTCGGCAGCAGCGGGTTCCTTAACGGGTGCCACAGTCTCGGACTCAACTGCCTCAGGCTCCTCAGACTCAGCCACAGCCGCCGGGCGCTCAATCTCCGGGTGCATAAAGAAGTACAGGTCCAGATACTTATCGGCCGAGCGCGTCCAGCTAAAGTCCTGGCTCATGGCCTGCGTGACCAGCTGGTTCCAGGCATCGCGGTTGTCCCAGAACAGGCGCGCCGCGCGGAACACCGCGTCACCCATCTCGTCGCCGTTAAAGTTGGTAAACGAGAAGCCCGTGCCCTCGCCGGTAAACTCGTTATACGGGATCACGGTGTCCTTCAGGCCACCGGTCTCGCGCACGATGGGCAGGGTGCCGTAGCGCATGGCGATAATCTGCGACAGGCCGCAGGGCTCAAACTTCGACGGCATCAGGAACATGTCGGCGGCGGCGTACATGCGCTGCGACAGCGCCGGGTCAAACTCGATGCGCGCGGCCATGGTGCCGGGGTACTTGTCCTGGAAGTAGCGCAGGCCATCCTCGTAGTCGCGGTCGCCGGTGCCCAGCACGGCCACCTGCACACCGCCGGCCAGAATGCGGTCGAGCGCGTACATGACCAGGTCCATACCCTTCTGGCGCGTCAGACGCGTGACCATTACCATAAGCGGGCGGTCGTCGCGAACCTCGAGCCCCAGCTCCTCCTGCAGCTTGGCCTTGCACACGGCCTTGCCGGAACGGTCCTCCACGGTGTAGTTGGCGGCAATGCGCTTGTCGGTTGCCGGGTCAAAGCTCGCAACGTCAATGCCGTTGAGGATGCCCTGCAGCGCGTAGGAGCGCTCGCGCAGAACGCCGTCCAGGCCCTCGCCAAACTCGGGCGTCTGGATCTCGCCCGCATAGGTAGGGCTCACCGTGGTGATGGCATCGGCATAGTGCAGCGCGCCCAGCATGTAGTTGATGCTGCAGGCGTCGCAGCGCAACTGCGTAGCTGCCGCCGGAATATGCGCCACACCCAGGATGTCCTCCATCACGGTGTCACTAAACTGGCCCTGGAACGCCACATTGTGGATCGAGAACACGGTCTTGACGCGATCGTACAGCGGCAGGCCCTGGTAGAACTCGCGCAAGAACACGGGCGCTAGCGCCGTCTGCCAGTCGTTGCAGTGCAAAATGTCGCACTCAAAGCCCTCGGGCAGGTGCTGCAGGCTCTCGGTGATGGCCTTGGAGAAGAACGCAAAGCGCTCGCCGTCGTCAAAGAAGCCGTACGGATAGTCGCGCGCAAAGTAGCGCTCGTTGTCCACGAACATATAGGTGACGCCGTCGTGCTCGAGCTTCTCGAGCCCGCAGTACTCGTTGCGCCAGCCCAGGCTCACGTAAAAGTCGGCAAAGTGCTCCATCTGCGCCTTGTACTCGTCCTTGATGGTGGCGTACTTGGGCACCATTACGATAACCTCGGCGCCGGCGCGCACGAGTGCCGCAGGCAGCGAGCCCGCCACGTCACCCAAGCCACCGGTCTTAACAAACGGTGCGCACTCGGCCGAGGCAAACACGATCTGCATCTTTTTGCTGGAATCTGCCATATTGTCTCCCATGTTGCAATTCGAGAATAGCCGCCTGGCGCTAACCGGGCGGCTATTCTACATGTTACGAGCGATGTTGCGGTGCCAACGTTAACGTACGATGGTGGTGTCGGAAGTTAACGGCGCCTTGCCCAGCACCAGGATGTTCTCGGGCGTGCCGCGAAGCTCGGTGTTGGTGGGAACCACGTTGTTCTTGTCCAGAATGGCATTCTCGACGCGTGCGCCGCTCTTGATGACACAGCTCTGGTTGATGATCGAGTTGGTCACCGAAGCACCTTCCTCGACCACGACGCCGCGCGACAGAATCGAGTTGCGTACGGTGCCCTTGATGATGCAGCCGGCCGAGATGATCGAGTTGCATGCGTGGCTGCCGGTCGCATAGCGCGAAGGCGGCACGTCGTGAGCCTTGGTCAGGATCGGGCGCTCGGGGTCAAAGAGATGGTCGGCCACGGTCTGGTCGAGCAGGTCCATGCTGCGGCGATACAGCGACTTCTCGCTAAACACGCCCACGACCTCGCCCTTGTACTCGTAGCTGCACACGTCGATGTTGCCAAAGTCGCCCTGGAGTGCCTCGAGCAGGTCCAGATAGTCGGCGGCCTGGTAGTGGTCGATGATCTCGAGCAGCGTCTCGCGGTTGACGATGCAGCAGTCCATGGAGGCGTTGTCGCCGTACACGACGCCGGCGCTCACGCCCGTCAGGCGGCCGTTCTCGTTAATCTCGAGTTTGGTTTCGTCATCGACGTTGCGCGTGGCCTTGCAATACACCACGGTCATCTGGGCACCGGAGTTCTCGTGCGCGTCGATGATGGTGTTGAGGTCCATGTTAAAGATGATGTTGGTGCCCATCATCACAACGTAGGGCTTGTCCGAGCGCTGGAACAGCGTCTTGTTGGAGATGATGTCGCGTAGCAGGAAGCGCATGCCGCCCTTGGTGGTGCCATACGCGTTGCCGGGCACCATGAACAGGCCGCCTTTCTTGCGGTCCAGGCCCCAGTCCTTGCCCGAGCCAACGTGGTCGATCAGCGAGCGGTAGTTGCCCGGCATGACGACGCCGACGGTCTTAATGCCGGCATTCATCATGTTGGACAGCGGAAAGTCGATCAGGCGGTAGCGGCCCAAAAAGGGAACGGACGCGATGGGGCGGTCCCTGAGCAGGACGCTGCCGTAGCTCGAAGAGTAGTTAGCGGTGATATAACCGATGGCCTTGCGATTGATCATCGGATCATTCCCCCTTCCCGATAACGACGTCATTTCCAACGACGGCCGTATCCTTGGTGGTATCGACAGAGCCGAGCTTCACGCCCTCTTCGACCGTGGAGTTCTCGCCCAAAATAGCGCGGCAGATGTGCGCACCGCTCTTAACGTGCGCACCCGGCAGCAGCACGGAGTCCTCTACCACGGCGCGCTCCTCGATGATGACATCGGTCGAAAGGATCGAGTGGCGAGCGGTGCCGTAGATCTTACAGCCGTTGGAGACCAGGCAGTCGTCCAGGCGGCCGTCCGGGCCAATGTAGTGCGGCGGACGCGTGGTGATGTTGGACATGATGGGGAAGTGCTTGTCAAACAGATCGAACTCGGGGTTGTTGCCCAGCAGGTCCATCGAGGTCTCGTGGAAGCTGGCGATGGTGCCGACGTCCTTCCAAAAGCCGTGGAACTCGTAGCTGTACAGGCGCTTGCCCTCGCCGAGCAGCTTGGGGATGATGTCCTTGCCAAAGTCGTGGCTCGAGCGCTGGTCCAGAGCGTCCTCTTCGAGCGCCTCGATCAGCACGTCGGCCGAGAAGATGTAGATGCCCATGGACGCGAGATTCGAATCGGGCTTATCGGGCTTCTCGGTGAACTTGGTGATGCGGCCGTCCTCGGGGTCGGTGGTCAGGATGCCAAAGCGGCTGGCCTCCTCCCACGGCACGGGCATAACGCTCACCGTGAGGTCGGCGTTGTTCTCAATGTGCGTCTTGAGCATCTTGCGGTAGTCCATGCGATACAGGTGGTCGCCCGAAAGAATCAGGACGTACTTGGGGTCGTTGGCCTTGATGTAGTCGAGGTTCTGCGTAATGGCGTCGGCCGTGCCCGCATACCAGGCGCCGCCGGTCTGCGTCTCGTACGGCGGTAGAATCGACACGCCGCCGTCGCGGCTGTCCAGATCCCACGCCTCGCCGGAGCCCACGTAGGCATGCAGCAGGTAGGGGCGATACTGCGTCAGAACGCCCACCGTGTCGATGCCCGAGTTGGAGCAGTTGGAGAGCGAAAAGTCGATAATGCGGAACTTGCCACCAAAGCTAACCGCCGGCTTAGCGATCTTTTGGGTGAGTGCCCCCAATCGGCTGCCCTGTCCTCCTGCGAGGAGCATCGCGATGCATTCTTTCTTACTCATCGATTTCTCCTTCTGTCATCGATGTTCCTAAACCCATTAGCGACGGGCGCGGCGCAACGTCACGCCCGTCGAGTAATGCCGTGCTGGCATAGGGGAGCTCGCGCGCCTTTACGCGTGCCAGATCTCGTCGCGGTACTCGCGAATGGTGCGGTCGCTCGAGAACCAGCCGCTCGAGGCAGTGTTGAGCAGGGCCTTGCGGTTCCAGGTTTCCTGGTCGCCATAGCTGCCGGTGAGCTTCTCCCACGCATCCACGTAGCTGCGGAAGTCTGCCATGACCAGGTCGGGGTCGTTGTTGTTCATGAGCTCGTTGTAGATGCTCTCAAAGTTTCCCGAAAGGCCGGCAAACGTGTTGTCCTTAAGCTCGTCCATCACGCGGCCCAGACGCTCGCGATCGTTGTTGAGCGTATCCCACGCAAAGTAGCTGTTCGACGCCCAGAGCTGCTCGACCTCGGGGGCGGTCAGGCCAAAGATGGCCTCGTTCTCGCGGCCGGCCAGGTCGGCGATCTCGATGTTGGCGCCGTCGAGGGTGCCCAGCGTAATGGCGCCGTTCATCATGAGCTTCATGTTGGACGTGCCCGAGGCCTCCTTGCCGGCCGTGGAAATCTGCTCCGAGATCTCGGCGGCAGGGTAGATGAGCTGGGCGTTGCTCACGCGGAAGTTGGGGATAAAGCAGACCTTCATGACCTCGTTCACACGGGCATCGTTGTTGATGACGTCGGCAACGGAGTTAATGAGGCGGATGGTCTCCTTGGCGAAGGTGTAGCTCGAGGCCGCCTTGCCGCTAAAGATGAAGGTCGTCGGCGTCACGTGGAAGTTGGGATCGGCGATGCGACGGTTGTAGATGTCCATCACCTTCATGATGTTCATGAGCTGGCGCTTGTAGGCGTGGAAGCGCTTAACCTGGACATCGAAGACGGTGTTGGGGTCAATGACCAGACCGGTCTCGGCCTTAACGTAGGCGGCCAGACGCTCCTTGTTGGCGCGCTTGGAGGCGCCCACGGCCTTCAGGAACTCGGTGTCGTCCTTAAACTCCTTGAGCTTCTCCAGCTCAAAGGCGTCCTTGAGCCAGCCGTCGCCAATGGCCTCGGTCACAAGCTTGGCGTAGGTGGGGTTGGCCTCGGCAAAGAAGCGACGGTGCGAGATACCGTTGGTCTTGTTGTTGAACTTCTCGGGCGTCAGGGCATAGAAGTCCTTGAGCACGATGTTCTTGATGATGTCGGAGTGGATCTTTGCCACGCCGTTGACGCTATGGCTGCAGATCACGGACAGGTTGGCCATGCGAATCTCGCCGTCCCACAGGATGGCGGTCTGGCGCAGACGCTCCTGCCAGCTCTCCTGGGTGGTGTCGAACGACTCGTGCCAACGACGGCTGATCTCGTCGATGATCTGGTACACGCGGGGGAGGAGCTTGGAGAACGTGCCGATGGGCCACTTCTCCAGAGCCTCGGGCAGGATGGTGTGGTTGGTGTAGCTCACGACCTGCGTCACGATGTTCCAGGCGTCATCCCACTCGAGCTTCTTCTCGTCGATGAGGATGCGCATGAGCTCGGGGCCGCACATAGCGGGGTGCGTGTCGTTGGTGTGGATGGCCACAAACTGCGGCAGCAGCTCCCAGTTCTCGCCGTGCTCCTTCTCAAAGGTATCGAGCAGGCTGTAGATGCCGGCCGAAACAAACAGGTACTCCTGCTTCAAACGCAGCAGACGACCGTGCTCGCCGGCGTCGTTGGGGTAGAGGATGGCGCTGATGGCCTCGGCCTCGGCGCGCTCGGCATCGGCCAGGGCATAGTCGCCGCGGTTGAAGGCCTCAAGGTCAAAGTGCTCCTCGACCGGCTCGGCGGCCCAGACACGCAGCTTGTTGACGGTCTCGCCGGCATAGCCCACCACGGGGATGTCGTAAGGGACGGCCAGGATGTCCTGCGTGTCCACCGTGCGGTAGAACGTGCGGCCGTTCTCCTCAAAGCCCTCGACGTGGCCACCAAACTTAATGGTCACGGCCTTGTCCTGACGACGGACCTCCCAGGGATAGCCGTGGGTGAGCCACTCATCGGTGGCCTCGACCTGACTGCCGTTGACGATCTCCTGCTTAAACAGGCCGTAACGGTAGCGCATGCCGTTGCCGTAGCCGGCAATGCCCTCGGCTGCCATGGAATCCAGGAAGCATGCGGCCAGACGGCCCAGGCCACCGTTGCCCAGCGCCGGATCGGGCTCCTGGTTCTCGATGACGGACAGGTCGAAGCCCATGTCGTCGAGCGCCTCGGCGACCATATCGCGCACGCCAAAGTTGAGCAGGTAGTTGTCGAGCAGGCGGCCGATCAAAAACTCGATCGAGAAGTAGTACACGCGCTTTTTGCCCTCGGCGGTCACACGGGCGTCACTCTTGGTGGCAACGGTGCGCGCCTTCTCGGCCACGAGCTTGGCCAGGGCGTTAAAGCGGTCCAGGTCGCTGGCGGCCTCGACGCTCTTGCCACTGATGCTCATGACGGCATCGCGATAGAGCTCGGTAAACTCCTGCTTGTTGTCGAAGATCTTATTCATACGTTCCTTTCCCCCGGGGATGTTTCTCCCGGAACGGTTATGTCTTGTATCCTACGCCCCTGCGGGGCGGGTAATTACAGCTGTAACGGCTTTGTTACGCTTTCTTGGCAGGAGCCTTAACAGCAGCTGCCTTGGCCTTGGGAGCAGCCTTTTTGGCAGCCGGCTTCTTGGCTGCGGCCTTAGTAGCAGGCTTTGCGGCAGCCTTAGCCTTGGCCTTGGTCGTCGTAGCCTTCGCCTTGGCCGGAGCCTTCTTAGCAGCCGCGGGCTTGGGCTTTACCGAGGACGCGCGCTTGCGCGTCGCCTTCTTGGGCTCCTCAACCACCGGCGGCTTATAGCTGCTGGGGCCGCGGCGCTTAAGCACCACGCCTGCCAGGCCGGGCACCTTAATCTCGATGGAGTCCATCTGTCCGTTCCAGGGATAGGGCTCGCTCGAGCAGGTGTAGGGCTCCTCGCCGGCATAGCCGCTGCCACCAAACTCGGGACGGTCGGAGTCGAAGATGACCTCCCAGTCACCTTCGCGCGGCACGCCCACGCGGAAGCTCTCGTAGCTCGCCGGGTCAAAGTTGATCAGGATCACCAGGTCGTCATCGACGTCCTCGCCCTGGCGTACAAAGCTCACGATAGACTGCTTGGAGTTGTCCGCGTCGATCCAGGTAAAGCCGTCGTCGGTGTAGCCGCGCTCGTACAGGGCGGGCTCGGCGGTGTACAGGTGGTTGAGCGCCTTGATAAACGCCTGATGATGGCGGTGTGTCTCGTACTGCTCGGTCAGGAACCACTGAATGGACTCGTAGTAGCGCCACTCAATAAACTGTCCGATCTCGTTGCCCATAAAGTTGAGCTTGGCACCGGGGTGCGTCATCTGATAGAAGGCCAGCGTGCGCAGGCCGGCAAACTGGCGCCACCAGTCACCCGGCATGCGGCCGATGAGCGAGCACTTGCCGTGCACGACTTCGTCGTGGCTCAGCGGGCAAATAAAGTTCTCGGTAAAGGCGTACATGATGGAGAACGTCAGCAGGCCGTGGTTGCCGGGGCGCCACGGAAAATCGGTCTGCATGTAGTGCAGGGTGTCGTTCATCCAGCCCATGTCCCACTTGTAGTGGAAGCCCAGGCCGCCGTCCTGCGGCGGATAGGTCACGAGCGGCCAAGCGGTGGACTCCTCGGCCATCATCATCACGTCGGGGTAGTGCGCCTCTACAGCGCAGTTGACCTGACGAATAAACGCGCTGGCGTCCAGGTCCTCCTCGGTACCGTACTTGTTGAACTTCTTTTGGCCGGGATCGTCGATGCCAAAATTGAGGTACAGCATGCTGGACACGCCGTCCATGCGAATACCGTCCACGTGGAAGTTCTCGAGCCAGTACAGCACGTTGGAAACCAGGAAGGAGCGGACCTCGCCGCGGGCGAAGTCAAACTTGTGCGTGCCCCAGTTGGGGTGAATCTCGTGCTCAAACAGCATATGGCCGTTAAAGGTGGCAAGGCCGTGGGAGTCGGCGCAAAAACCGCCGGGCACCCAGTCCATGATCACGCCGATGCCAGCCTCGTGGCATGCATCGATAAAATGCATGAGCTGCTGCGGGTTGCCGTAGCGCGACGTGGCTGCGTAGTAGCCGGTCGTCTGGTAGCCCCAGGAGCCGTCGAAGGGATGCTCCATGAGCGGCATGACCTCGATATGCGTATAGCCCATGTCGTGCACGTAGTCCACGAGCTCCACCGACAGGTCGTCGTAGGTGTAAAACTCGCCGCGCTGCGCGGGGAAGGGATCCATGGGGCCGGGGTAGTTGCCGTACTCGTCGGGCTCGCCCTGCGGCGCGTCACCGTGGCGCTTCCACGAGCCAATATGCACCTCGTAGATGTTAAGGGGCTGCGACATGTGGTTATGGCTGGCGCGGCGCTTGAGCCATGCGGCGTCGTTCCACTTGTAGCCATCGAGCGTCCACAGCACGCTCGCGGTACCCGGAGGGCACTCGGCCTTAAAGGCGTACGGATCGGCCTTGTAGAGTCTTTCGCCCTCGTTGGTCTCGATGAGATACTTATAGAGCTGACCCTGCTCGGCGCCAGGAATAAAGCCTTCCCAAATAGCGCTCGTATGCATGGGTACCAGCGGGTTGGCTTGCTCGTCCCAGTCGTTAAATTCGCCAATGACGTGAACGCTCTTTACGTCGGGCGCCCAAACGCAAAAACGCCAGCCGCGCGTACGGTTCTGCGTGTCGGGGTGCGCGCCCATCTTTTCCCAGCTGCGCTCCCACGTACCGATGCCAAACAGATAGACATCGTCCTTGGTGAGCTCCGGCGCGTGCGGGGCGGCTTTACGGGTAGCAGGCTTTTTGGTTGCTGGCTTTAGCTTTGTATCGCTCACGTTTGATCCCATCATGACGCGGCAGCGTGTTGCCTTGGTGACTAGATGCGAAAGGTCCAAGGCTGCACGAATCGAAGGGACGGCGATAGTTCTATGATTCGTTCCACCTCGCGTGCTCGGTGGAACTTTCGACAGAAACTACGATAACACCTGTACGTTACTTTTATGAACGAAAGAGGATTTGCGGGCGCGTTTAATCGGTAAGCGCCATGTTTATACCACTTGCAGAATTGCCGTGGTAAAGCTCTTGACAGTTTTACCAATTAGCGTTTCTAGAATATTAGGTTGACGTTTGGTAAAACGTTTTTAGCATGTTGTTTACCCTTTGACATCGAAAGGCTCTTTTATGGACCACATCGCTGCCCCAAGTGTTGCTTTTATTTTTGATTGCGATGGCACGCTGGTTAATAGCACTCCCGTTTGGGCCTATGCCCAGCCCGAGTTATTACACCGCCACGGTGTTGACGTGACGGTGGACGATTTTGCCCAGTTTGAGCATTTGTCGCTCGAGGATGAGTGCCAGGCCTACCACGACATCTGGGGTATTGGCGAAAATGGCGAGAAGCTCTACCGCGAGCTAAGCGACATCCTGATCGATGGCTACTCCAAGGTGCCGCCGCGCGAGGGCCTGCTTGCATTTTTGAAGCAGGCGCAGGAGGCCGGTATTGCCATGTGCGTTGCCACGTCCACGCCGGCCGAGCTGGTTACGTCTGCGCTTGCGGGCGCCGGACTCGATGTCTATATGGACCTTGTGACCACCACGGGCGAGGCGGGCCGCTCCAAGCAGTTCCCCGATGTGTACGAGCTGGCGCTGAGCCGTATGGAAGAGCGTCATGGGCACAAGTTTGAGCGCGCATGGGTGTTTGAGGATGCCGTCTTTGGCCTTATGAGCTCTGGCGCCGCCGGCTTTAAGCGCGTGGGCATCTATGACCCGCTCGGCCGTATGGAGCGCGACGAGGTTCGCGACAACTGCGACATCTTTATCGATAGCTATGAGGACCTGGATCTGGCCCGCGTGCTTGCGTTTGAGGGATAGGCGAGGGCTGTGGCTTGTAAGGTATTGGTGGTCTGCGGCTCGCCCGTGGTGGCGAGCGCGGATTTGCTGCGTCAGCTGGCGGGGGAGTGCGACCACGTTGTCGCCGTGGATCGCGGGCTCGACGCGCTGTTGGGCGCGGGACTGAGCTGCGACGTGTATGTGGGAGATGCCGACACGGTGAGTGACGCCGGCCGCGTGCTGGTCGATGTTGCCACCGACTTTGAAGTTGAGCGTCACGACCCCTACAAGGACTATACCGATCTGGCTCTGGCGCTCGATTCGGTGCGCCGTCGCTGGCCGGGTGCCGAAGTGGTTGCGACCTGCGCCACCGGCGGCCGTCCGGATATGGCGCTTTCCGTACTGGGGTTGCTCGCAGGCTACGAGGACGCTCCCATCTGGATCGCCGAAGACAAAGTGGTCGCTCGCGTCCTTCACGCAGATGAGTCGTGGACCATCGAAGACGCCGAAGGCAAGACGTTTTCCATCATCGCCATAGCCCCCAACACAAAGGTAAGCGAACACGGCCTAGAGTGGGAACTAGACCACAGCCCCCTGGGCCTGCTAGCCGACACGGGCATTAGCAACATAGTCCGATCCACCGCAAAGATTGAAGTCCACACCGGCACCGCCATCGGGTACCTTTACATGTAGGGACCATCGCATCAGGGTTTTATCGGGACGGTGGATAATAAATCCAAAATTCCCCCTTGCATCCCCGAAGATCTTCCCCTATAGTATCTCCCCGTCACGGGGGCGTAGCTCAGCTGGGAGAGCGCTTGACTGGCAGTCAAGAGGTCAGGGGTTCGATCCCCCTCGTCTCCACCATTGTGAATGTTAAGCCTCCGGGAAACTAGAGGCTTTTTTCATATGAAGCCACCGCGCAAACCAAAGTGACGCCACACCAGCAACTACACCCAAAAAAGTTGCGCAATTTATTTCCCACTTCTGTACATAGTTTGTTAACCCAACATAATTCCATTTTGCATTTCACGTCGTCAGCGTTGCAGCTCGGGCGGTGCGTGCCAACAGCTACACCCGCATAAACCTGCGTTAATGTGAACAAGTTTGCTAAAGTTACCCCCTTAAGCACTGCAAATGAACGATATGTTGCCGCGCGCGGCCTAAATAGGTTTCTAGCCGCCTTGTGCTAGGATATCTATCGTTACATGGGTTCAACTGTGCTCACGGCTCCAGCAAGCCGCAATGCGCAGGGTCGATCAGCATCCGGCCGTAACGGCGGTGCTAGAAAAACCACGAGCTCCAATACAGTTGTCATGCGTATCGCATCGAATGTATCTGCTCTTGTCTATGTGCAGTCTGCTCTTTCGATTCGTTATTTCATGACAAAGCGCAGCAGTCCTACAGCTGTTTGCGTGCGGTTCGGTTCTGTTCCCGCTTGACTGGATCGCACGCAGCCAGCTGGGGACGCGGTCTTTTTTGCGATACACGTCCGTGTCTCTAGCAGCTGCGTTTATACATACCGTTCACGGTGGGGCAGAGCCACGTGCTTGTCTAACTGGGCTCAGGGTTTGAATATGGAGCGCCTTCGCGCACAAGCGCCCTGGCGAAGCCATACCCAAACCCCGTGAGCCACACGTAAGACAGCAAGGGGGTGGTGCTCGTGTGGTATGTGATTCAGGTCATTAACGGTCGCGAAGACGTAATGCGCGAGCGCATCGAGCGCATGATGCCGGCTAGCGCCATGCAGGAGCTCTTTTACCCCCAATTTCAAACCGAGATAAAGGTACACGGAGAATGGGTCAATACGACCAAGCCGCTTTTTCCCGGATATCTAATCTGCGATACGGCAGATCCCTGCACCGTGCAACAGTATCTGCTGCGCATGGACGACTTTGCCCGGGTGCTTTCCCAGGATGGTCAGTTTGTGCCGCTGGCAAAAGAAGAGGTCCAGCTTATTGGCAGCTTTACTCATGCGGGAGACCGCGTAGTGCCTATGAGCGAGGCCCTAAAAGACGGTGATCAGGTCGTAGTGACGGCAGGTCCGCTGCTGGGCCATGAGGGACTTATCAAAACCATTAACAGACGCAAGAGCACTGCTTATTTGGAGCTAAACCTGTGCGGCCGACGCGTAACAACTCGCGTTGGCCTCGCCGTGCTTTCAGCCGAGCAGCGCGTCACGCGAAACCTTAAAAAGGCGATCGCCTAAGTACGGGCGACCGTTTAACGGGACAGGGAGGATCCCCGGGGGCGGGGACGTAGGTTTGAAGGAAATATTGTCAGATAAAACTGAATATTCAGAAGGAGCGCCGGTGGGTGCCGCGCTCGTTGCCCAGGCCATGAATGGCGGCGACGCGAGCATGCGCTACAAGGCCATGCAGACCGTGAAGGATTGGGACCGCACGCGCCTGGCCTACCGCACCGTAAAGCGCGTCTTCGACATCGTGTTCAGCAGTTGCGTGCTGGCTGTAATCGCCATACCGAGCCTGGTTCTCGCCGCGGCCATCCGCCTGGAGAGCGAGGGCAACCCGTTCTACAGCCAGATCCGTGTGGGGCAGACCCACCGCGACGGCAGCCTGTCTACCTTCCGCATGTGGAAGTTCCGCAGCATGTACAAGGACGCCGACGAGCGCCTCGCCGAGCTCAAGGGGCAGAACGAGATTGCTGGCGCCATGTTCAAGATGAAGGATGACCCGCGCGTCACCAAGATCGGCAAGTTCATCCGCAAGCACTCCATCGACGAGTTCCCGCAGTTCCTCAACGTATTCCTGGGCCAGATGTCCGTCGTGGGCCCGCGCCCGCCTCTGCCCAACGAGGTCGCGGAGTACACCGAGTTCGACCTGCAGCGCCTGGCCGTGAAGCCCGGGATAACCGGCTGGTGGCAGGTGACGGAGCGCAACTCGACCGGCTTCGACGGCATGGTCCGCCGAGACCTGGAGTACATCGCCAACCGGGGCATCCTCACCGACCTCAAGATTGTGATTCTCACGGTTATTGAGGTTATCACCGGTAAGGGTGCGTGCTAATGCTCGAGGATTATTCGAAATACTCTGAGTTGAATCGCGTTCCCGTGATCGATGTTCCGATCACGGGAACAAACATGGCAGATTGCATCAATTTTCTAGCTGAACATATCGATGAACTCCATGGCGAGTACATTTGCGTCTCAAATGCCCATACGTCTGTTTTGGCTCATGATGACCCCTCCTATTGGGATTGCCAGGCGGAATCAGTCATGTCCGTTCCCGACGGCAAGCCCTTATCAGTTGTAGGCCGTAAGTCATTTGAATCGATGGACCGCGTTACCGGTCCGGACTTGATGCGCGAGATATTTGAGATTTCCAGTCAATACGGGTGGAGTCACTATTTCTACGGAAATGAACAGAAGAATCTTGACGCCCTCAGAGAATCGCTCAACAGGGATTTCCCTGGCTTAAAAATTGTGGGAATGGAACCGTCCGTTTTCCGTCCTTTGTCCGACAACGAAAAGTATGAGCTTTCTAATCGCATCGCCAACTCAGGAGCTAACTTCGCATGGATTGCTCTTGGCGCGCCCCGTCAAGAAGTTCTTATGCACGAGCTCAAGGGAGGGCCACAGCCGTTGATGATCGGTGTTGGCGGAGCGTTCAATGTCCTCGCTGGCGTGGTGCCAGAGGCGCCGATATGGATGCAAAACCTGAGTCTCGAGTGGCTATACAGACTAATTCAAGAGCCAAAACGGCTTTTCAAACGATACCTCGTAACCAATACGAAATTCCTCTTTTACCAGTTTACAAAAGCCAAACGTAAGGAAGGCAAATAGATGAACGATTCGACCACCTTTAAAAACAAGACCCTCATGATCACGGGCGGCACCGGCTCGTTCGGCAACACCGTGCTCAAGCACTTCATGAACACCGACCTGGCGGAGATCCGCATCTTCTCCCGCGACGAGAAGAAGCAGGACGACATGCGCCACCGCCTGCAGGAGAGGTCCCCGGAGCTCGCCTCCAAGGTGCGCTTCTTCATCGGCGACGTCCGCAACGCCCAGAGCGTGCGCGACGCCATGCACGGCGTGGACTACATCTTCCACGCCGCCGCCCTGAAGCAGGTTCCCTCCTGCGAGTTCTTCCCCATGGAGGCCGTGCGCACCAACGTCATCGGCACGGACAACGTCCTGCACGCCGCGATCGAGGAGGGTGTCGACCGCGTCGTGTGCCTGTCCACCGACAAGGCCGCCTACCCCATCAACGCCATGGGCAAGTCCAAGGCCATGATGGAGTCCATCATCTACGCCAACGCCCGCAACGGTGCCGGCCGCACCACCATCTGCTGCACCCGCTACGGCAACGTCATGTGCTCGCGCGGCAGCGTCATCCCGCTGTTCATCGACCGCATCCGGAAAGGGGAGCCTCTCACGGTCACCGACCCCAACATGACCCGCTTCCTCATGAACCTGGACGAGGCCGTGGACCTGGTGCAGTTCGCCTTCGAGCACGCCAACCCCGGCGACCTGTTCATCCAGAAGGCGCCGGCCTCCACGATCGGCGACCTCGCCGAGGCGGTCCAGGAGGTCTTCGGCCGCGTGGGCACGCAGGTGATCGGCACCCGCCACGGCGAGAAGCTGTTCGAGACCCTCATGACCCGCGAGGAGCGCCTGCGCGCCGAGGACATGGGCGGCTACTACCGCGTGGCATGCGACTCGCGCGACCTGAACTACGACAAGTTCGTCGTCGACGGCGAGGTGGAGACCCAGGCCGACGAGTCCTACACCTCCCACAACACGGAGCGTCTCGACGTTGCGGGCACCATCGCCAAGATCAAGACCGCCGAGTACGTGCAGCTGGCCCTGGAGGGCCGCGAGCACGAGGCGGTGCAGTAGGGTGCGCGTCCTCGTCACCGGCGCCAGGGGCTTCGTCGGGAGGAACCTCTGCTGCGCGCTGAAGAACGTCCGCGACGGCAAGGACCGCCGCGAGAGATACGCGAGCCTGCTGCCCCTCGAGGTCATGGAGTACGACGTCGACTCCACGTCCGCGGAGCTGGAGGGCTACTGCTCCCGCGCCGACTTCGTCTTCAACCTGGCGGGCGTCAACCGCCCAAAGGAGCAGTCTGAGTTCATGGAGGGCAACTTCGGGTTCGCCTCCACGCTGCTCGAGACGCTCGAGAGCCACGGCAACAGATGCCCCGTCATGCTCTCCAGCTCTGCGCAGGCGAGCCTGTCGGGCCGCTTCGAGGGCTCGGTCTACGGCGAGTCGAAGCTGGCGGGGGAGGGGCTGTTCCGCAAGTACTCGGAGCGTACCGGCGCCCCCGTGCTCATCTACCGCTTCCCGAACCTCTACGGCAAGTGGTGCCGACCGCGCTACAACTCCGCCGTGGCCACCTTCTGCGACGCCGTCGCGAACGGCCGCCCCTACACCGTCAACGACCCCTCCGTTGAGCTGGAGCTCCTCTACATCGACGACCTGGTCGGCGAGATGCTGGCCGCCCTGCTGGGGGAGGAGCACCGCTGCGGCTACGAGGGACTGGAGCGCGTCGAGGGGGATGACTTCTGCTACGTCCCCGGGACCGACGTGAAGACCCTGGGCGAGATCGTCTACCTGCTGGACAGCTTTCGAGACAGCCGCGAGACCCTCTCGGTGCCCGATCTGGCAGAGGGCTCCTTCTCCAAGAAGCTCTGGAGCACGTTCCTGTCCTACTACGAGCCTGGGCACTTCGCCTACGGCCTCAGGCCCAACACGGACGCGCGCGGCTCGTTCACGGAGTTCCTGCGCACGCCCGAGCGCGGCCAGGTCTCGATCAACGTGTCCAGACCCGGCATCACCAAGGGCAACCACTGGCACATGAGCAAGTGGGAGAGGTTCCTGGTGGTCTCCGGCACCGCGAGCATCAAGCTGAGGAAGGTGGGGGAGGACGCCAACGGAAACCCGTTCCCCGTCGACGAGTACACCGTCTCGGGTTCCGACATGCGCGCCGTGGAGATGATTCCCGGCTACACGCACTCCATCACCAACCTGTCCGACACCGAGGACCTCGTGACGGTCATGTGGGCCAACGAGCCCTTCGACCCCGAGAACCCCGACACCTACTACGAGGAGGTCTAGCCGCATGGGCAAGGACTATTCCGATATCCGCTTCAGGGACGACGGCCGCCTGAAGCTCCTGATCATCGTGGGCACGCGCCCCGAGGTCATCCGCCTGTCCGAGGTCATCAAGAAGTGCCGCCGCCACTTCGACTGCCTGCTGGCTCACACCGGGCAGAACTATGATTACACGCTTAACGGCATCTTCTTCCGCGACCTGTCGCTGGACGACCCGGACGTCTACCTGGACGCCGTGGGCGCGGACTTGGGAGAGACGGTGGGCAACATCATCGCCGCCTCCTACAAGCTCATGGTACAGGTTCAGCCCGACGCGCTCCTCATCCTGGGCGACACCAACAGCTGCCTGTCCGCCATCGCGGCAAAGCGCCTGCACATCCCCATCTTCCACATGGAGGCGGGCAACCGCTGCAAGGACGAGTGCCTGCCCGAGGAGACCAACCGCCGCATCGTCGACGTGATCTCCGACGTCAACCTGGCCTACTCCGAGCACGCCCGCCGCTACCTCAAGGACACCGGCTGCGCCCCCGAGCGCACCTACGTCACGGGCTCGCCCATGGCCGAGGTCCTGCGCGCCAACCTGGACAAGATCGTGGCGTCCGATATCCTCTCCGAGCTCGGCCTGGAGCCGAAGAAGTATATGCTGCTGTCCGCCCACCGCGAGGAGAACATCGACACCGAGGCGAACTTCACGAGCCTGTTCTCCGCAATCAACGCTCTCGCGGAGAAATACGACATGCCGATCCTGTACTCCTGCCACCCGCGCTCCCGCAAGCGCCTGGAGGCCACCGGCTTCGAGCTCGATCCGCGCGTGCGCATGCACGAGCCCATGGGCTTCCACGACTACAACTGCCTGCAGATGAACGCCTTCGCGGTGGTGTCCGATTCCGGCACGCTGCCCGAGGAGTCGAGCTTCTTCGCGAGCGTCGGCCGCCCGTTCCCGGCTGTGTGCATCCGCACCTCCACCGAGCGCCCCGAGGCGCTGGACAAGGCCTGCTTCACGCTCGCCGGCATCAGCGAGCGCGGTCTGCTGCAGGCCGTCCGCACCGCCGTCGAGCTCGACGCGGAGGGGTCGCTGCCCGATGCGCCCGTGCCCGACTACGCCGACGAGACCGTGTCCACCAAGGTGGTCAAGATCATCCAGAGCTACACCGGCGTCGTGGACAAGATGGTGTGGAGGAAAGCGTAGCTATGGGTCTCGCCTATAGGATCCTCGACGGCATCCCCCGTGCTTACAACAAGCTACTTCTTATGCCCTCGCTACGGCGCTCCTTTGCTGCTTGCGGCAAGAACGTGACCCTGGGCCGCCGCAGCGAGATTGCCGGAGCGGGCAATATCTACATGGGCCATGACGTGTACCTTGGCCCTAGAACAACGCTGCTCACAACCCGGGCTAAAATTCACATCGGTGACTATGTTATGAGCGGACCCAACCTTACCGTTATCACCGGCGATCACCGCATCGACATCCTCGATCGCCCCATGATGGAACTTACCGATGAGGACAAGCTCCCCGATAACGACCAGGATGTCGTTATCGGTAATGACGTGTGGATGGGCAGTGGAGTGACGATTCTAAAGGGTGTCCACGTCTCTGATCATTCCGTTATTGCCGCCGGTGCCGTCGTAACCAAAGATGTGGAGCCTGAGTATTCAATCTGGGGGGGGGTTCCTGCTCGCATGATTTCTATGAGACCAGGATTCGATGAACATGAATAAAGGCAAAATCGAATATCGCGCAATGCAGTTGCGATATTGTGTGAGACGGTTTGCATATAAGGCCGGCAAACAAGAATATTTGCCAAAGTCTGCATTAAATCGCGACGATTTCAATACGGTTATTTCGAACTTAATTATATCTGGTAAGCCAATCATGGTAGGCCGGTTTGGTAGTCAAGAGGCTCGTGCAACCGCTTGGGCGCTTGGCGTTGCCAAAGGATACGATAAGGCCATTCCTCTCTATGTTCAGAAACGCATGGCGGTAGGGCCTGGCTTTTTCCCGGCAGACGACGAACATATCAGGCGCTTTGGTCTTCTCATGGCCAAATCGGCAGCTGATTTGGATGCCCTGGCCTATTGGGACTCATTCATGCAGCAATGGCTATTGAAAGAGGTTTGCGCCGAAGGCATCACCATTTCATATCTAGAAAACCTTGAGCCTTATCGAAATCAGGGCAATCCGTGGACGGCAGCTCTTTCTGGCAAGCGCGTGCTTGTTGTCCACCCTTTTGCAAAAAGTATTGAAGCTCAATATTCACGTAAAGAGCAGTTGTTTGCTAATAGAAACTTATTACCAGACTTTGAATTGCAGACACTCGTTCCACCTCAAACGATAGCGGGCAGCGCTGATGCCCGTTATACCGATTGGTTTGATGCTTTGAAGCATCTTGAGTTTGAAGTTGACTCCAGGGAGTTTGATGTCGCAATTATTGGCTGTGGAGCGTATGGTTTTCCCTTGGCATCTCACGTGAAACGTTCTGGGCGGCAAGCGATTCATGGGGGGGGGGATGGTTCAGATGCTTTTCGGCATCAAGGGGAAGCGCTGGGACCTCAAACCTATCTCCAAGGAGCTTTACAACTCAAGCTGGATCAGGCCGAGTATGGAAGAGCGGCCTGAACATGCGAATGAAGTGGAGAACGGATGCTACTGGTAAGGCACGGCAAGCAGGGGCTGGATTTCATGGCTAGTCGTGTGCTTATGGTAGGGCCGTCACCTGAGGCCTGGGGTGGCGTAGCAACTGTTGAGAAGAATATCTTGGATGCGGTCGCATCGACGGGTCGAGAGGTTCATTTCGTTGCAACGATGCGTGATGGATCGAAGTTCACGAAAATTTTGATGTTTCCGCAAGCATTTTTCGAGGTTCGTCGTGAACTCCGACAATGCGATGTTTGCCACATCCACACTGCGCTTGGCATGAGCTACAAGAGGAAATATCTGATTTGCAAGGAAGCGGCAAAGGCCAATGTGCCTTATATCCTCCATGTTCATGAGGGTGATTTTGAGAACCAGTACGAACATATGGGTGCCGGTGAACAGACGAAGGTTCGCTGGATGCTTCAGAATGCTTCCCGAGTCATAGCTCTCTCCGAGGAGTGGAGGAGCTATTTCGTCAGAAAGTTTGAGCTAGCAAATATTGTGGTGCTTGAAAATGCTGTATTTGTTCCGCAGGAAGTAAGTGAGCAAAAGGATCCTACGAAGTTTTACTTCTTGGGACGCATGTGCCCTAGGAAGGGTGTAGATACCCTTCTTAGGGCTGTTCGCTGTCTTCTTTTGACCCATCCCGAAACGAAAGTAATGCTTGCTGGGGGTGGCGAAGAACTGGAAAGCTATCAGCAGCTCGCCAACGAGTTGGGCGTTGGACGCAACGTCGAGTTTCTTGGCTGGGCCGACGATCTCATGAAGGCAAGACTTTCCGATGAATGCCTTACATCCGTGCTCCCCTCGGATGCTGAAGGGTTGCCCATGTGCGTGCTCGAGTCTATGGCAGCTGGGTGTGCCTCCATCGCCACTAGAGTGGGCGGCCTACCAAGTCTCATCGATGATGGGGTAAACGGTCTGCTTGTAGAGCCGCGTGACCCAGAGGGTCTTGCGAAGGCGATGAGCAGGTGCATCGAGGCCCCCGACTGGGCTCGGATGATTGCCCAACGCGGTCGCCAAACCATTATTGAACGTTACTCCATGAAGGCCTATCTCAAAAAACTGGAGAGTATTTATGAAAAAGTTGCGCGCGGTGGTGAGTGATTATTAACGCCTGCACTAACAGTACACCGCGAAGGAACTTGCTTGCTGACCGCAAGAGCCCCTCGCGATTGAGAGGCAAGCTTTATTCCAATAAATTGCGTTGCACTGTCTGCCATCAAAGAACGAGGGACTTCCTATGAGCATCCTCGAGGCCATGGCGATAGACGTTTCAACCATTGCGACTCCTGCAGGCGGAACCCCTCAACTCATAAATGATGGAGTTGACGGGTTTCTCGTTACGGGCGATAACAATAAAGTTTTAGCGTCGGATTGAGTAATTTTCTCGGATCGCCCGAGCTTAGAAAAGACATGGATCTATCAGCTCGCAATAAAATATGCAGCTCATTTGATATCAATCTGCTGTGTAGTTACCGAATTGAAATTTATAGCGATTTGATCAGCCTAAACTAGAGGAATAAATTGAAATATACGAATTCAGCTCAAGAAGCTGGACATATTGTCTTTGTTCATCCTTCCTTGATGGGTGGCGGTGCCGAGCGCGTCTCTCTTGCGCTTGCATCGTACTTCGTTTCTCATGGTATTAGATTTACTTATTTCCTGACTAAAAGTAACGTTATTGAATATGATGTGCCACATGGAGTTGAAGTGTGTTCTGAGTATGCAGACGCTTCGCTCAAGCCACTCGACCAGGTCAAGCTAATACGGCGTTTTGTTTCCGAACGGCCCAAAGCCACGGTGATTTCATTTTTGCCACATCAAAACATGTATACGCTGATGGCGACCATCGGACTCCCAAACAGGGTTATTGTTTCGGTGCGAAACGATCCGAGATATGATTTTCCTGGCAATAAGATCCTCCCATTCATTAGAAACATGTTGTATCGAAGGTCCGATGCAATTGTGTTTCAGACAAAAAGCCAGGCAAGTTTAATGCCGAGATACCTTCAGACGAATTCAAAAATCATCTTAAATCCAATATCTAGTGAACTGCCTGAACCGTATTCTGGGCTTAGAAGAAAAGCAATCGTCACAGCGGGACGGCTTGAACTTCAAAAAAATCACTCGATGACAATCAGGTCATTTGAGCTGTTTCATAAAAAACACCCTGAATATATTCTTGAAATCTTTGGCAAGGGAAGCCTTCAATCAGAACTAGAAAACCTTGTTCATAGCCTTGACATGGATGATTCAATCAAATTTATGGGCTTTTCTTCTGACGCTCTTTTGCACATTAGAACTGCATCGGCTTTTGTAATGTCATCAAAGTTCGAGGGTCTATCTAATTCGATGCTTGAGTCCTTGTGCATGGGGGTTCCAACAATTTGCACCAAATGTGGCGGTGGTGGAGCTGAAGCAGTAATTCAGAATGGCGTGAACGGCATTTTGGTCGATATTGATGACGATCTTGCTGAGAGCGAAGCGTTCAACAAAATCGTCGAAGATAAGTCCTATTCGAAGTATTTGTCTAATAATGCTCTAATGCTAAGGCGATCCCTTTCTTTAGAAACTATTGGCAATGAATGGGCAAATCTTCTCTTTAAATAGATTCGCCTAAACGTCTCCAATAAGGAAAACAGAATTGCAATATCAGTTAAACCAATACAATCAAAATAGAAGAATCACTGACCTGTTGTTAGCAATAGCAGTGATTTCCGGCCTCATGGTTCCCTTTCTTCGAGATTTGGGGTCATCATACTCGCTTGCTACTGACTGGGAAGTTAACCGCTTTGCATTCAGTACTTCAAACGGACGTTTTGCTTCTTTATTTGATTTGATTCAACAGATCAGCTTTTCGATTCTCTTGTTGCGTGCAATTAGTAAATCACGAAAAGCTAATTGGCTCGTTATATCTTGTTCAGTTTTTGGACTAATAATTTATAGCTTAATGGCCGTAGCTAATAATGCGGGCGACTTAACCAGCGTGCTCTTTGGAAATGTTCCAACCACTGTATTTATCATTCCACTATTCTACCTATTATCAGAGGATCCAAGAATCGAGCAGTTGATTAAAGAATGGGTCCCGCTGCTATCATTGATTTGTTTTATCGCCTCACTAGCATCAATTATTAAATTTAAATCTATTTGTGGTTTTGGATCTTATATTGGATGGTGTCCTGCGAGGGACTATTTTGCATTTGGCATCAGTTTGTATTGGTCAACCGTGGTGCTTACATCAAATGATGAACATGGCTATTTCATAACGATGGGTATAGGCATTCTTGCCTGCATCGCCGCATTTATGCTGGCAACCAGAAGTTGGTTAATTCAACCAATGCTGGTCATGCTTGTTGCAACTTTTATGGCTAAAGGAATTGACAAAGTTTTTAAACGAACTGTAATTGTTATTTTTGCAGCCGGAACGGCACTTTTGGCATTGTCATTTATCTATCCTGAAGTTCTTGATTCGTTTTTAAACAGAATCGGTGAAGATACACGGTCTAGCCAATATGAAATTTTCTATAGCCAGGTTGAACCGGCATCGCTTATATTCGGTAACGGAATTAGCGCTGGATATAGATACGGCACGAATTCAAATTATCTTTTTTTCGATAATCAAATAATTTATTTGATGTTTCATTTTGGTGTTTTAGCCGTTGTTCCGCTTTTGTACGTCCTGTTGCGATGCCTATTTGGTTCTTCCAAAAATAGCCAGTGCAAATTTGTTGCCCTCTTTTATCTCATGGCGATTCTGGGATTATCAACTTACTACTCTTACACAATTAATGTCGGGGTCGTGCTTCTATTTTCATCCTTTGGTTTTGCCCTAAACAACATAGAACCAGAAAGATCTAATCGTATGCGCAATGCGGATGGTGAAAAATAATGGCTTCGAACAAGGCTGCAACCAGTATGTTTTGGGCAATAGGTGAGAGATTTGCCACGCAAGGTGCCCTATTTGTAATTTCCCTAATTCTGGCGCGTTTGCTGTCCCCGAGTGATTACGGTACTCTTTCGCTGCTGCTTGTATTTACAAATTTGGCAGACGTGCTTGTCACAAATGGACTTGGCGAAGCGCTAATACAAAAGTCTGATATCAATCAAATTGACTACTCGACAATGTTGTCATGTTCAATTGCATTGTCGAGCATCTTATATGTATTGATATTTATTTCGGCTCCTAGCATTGCAGACTTCTATGGAAATGCAGATATGTGTCTTTACCTAAGGGTTCTGGCATTACGTCTTCCTCTTTCGGCGCTGAATGCAATTCAAAAGGCCTATATTGCAAAGAACTTTTTATTTAGATTGCAATTTTCTGCATCGTTCCTCAGCTCCTTGATCTCAGGATTAGCAGCTATCGTAGTTGCAATGTTGGGTTTTGGTATTTATGCGCTAATCATTCAACAGATACTTACTGTTCTGATGACAACGGTACTAATGGCTTGGTTAACAAAATGGACGCCTAGACTAAAATTCGTGGTTGGTTCAGCAAGAGAGCTGTTGCCCCTTGGAATACAATTTACAAGTGCCAACCTTATTAATTCTATTTATACAGAAGGTCGTTCTTTAGTCATCGGAAAATTCTATTCCTCCGCAGACTTGGCTTTCTTTAATCGCGGCAACCAATTCCCGGCTTTAATTGTAGGCAACTTAAACACTCCAATTAGCAATGTTATGTTACCTCTAATGGCTGAAAAGAAAGACAGCCAAAATGCGCTCAAATCAGTTCTTAGAAAAGCGATGCAGCTTTCTGCTTATCTCGTTTTCCCCATGATGGGAATTTTGGCTGCGTGTGCGCGTCCTCTGGTTCTTGTTCTTTTGGGTCAAAAATGGGCGGAATGCGTCCCGTATCTTCAAGTTGCGTGCTTGTTCTATCTATTTCAACCCCTTCAATCTATGAATTGGCAGGCACTTAAAGCAGCAGGTCAAGGCGCCCTTTGTTTTAAGCTTGAGGTCATTAAGAAGGCTATTTCGTTCATCGTTTTAATTATGTCGATTCCTTTTGGTGTATTTGCGATTTCCCTTTCAAGTGCCTTTTGCGGATTTGTCTCAATGTTAATTAACATGACCCCGAATAAAAAAGTGCTCGGCTATGGCATATTTGAGCAGCTTATTGACGTTCTTAAGCCGTCAATTGCCACATTGTTTTCCGTGGTGATCGCATTATTATTAATCCACATTTCAAACGGGAATCTTATTTCGTTAATCGTTGCCCCTCTCGGGTCCTTAGGGTGTTACATCGTGCTATCTAAGCTGATGAACATCGAAGGATTCAATTTGCTTATGGACAAATTGTCCCTTCGTCGGAATTAACCGTTATTTTCTAACGGCATTGATGAATCGATCAGAAATGAACTACAGAATGAATAAACAGGTTTTATATCTAGTTCAATCAATTCCGGGGGATAATGCTCCTACAAAACATGCTTTCGCAATTTCCGATTTGCTGGTTAAATGTGGCTTTAACGTCCATTTTGTTCTTGCTGGAATAATTGAGCCGTCATCCAACGCCATAGGCAGCAATTACGACTTTCCCTTTGATTTTCCGTATGAGGTGAAATTCGGGCACCATCAAATAGCAAAAAAGTATTACGAGCGAATCTCTTCTTCCTTCAGCTTTAAAGCCTTCACTCGATGTTTCGATCAAATACAGCCCGACTTGGTTATTTATTACGGGATACAACATAAGCTTGCAAAACGGGTTTTAGATCATTGCCATGATTTTAACGTTCCCGTAATCGTTGATGAGACCGATTGGTTTACTCCGAAATTTACAGGAGATTTAGCTGCTTGGCTTGTGGAGAAATCTCGTTCTAAACGGGTGGCTGAAGTGGATAGATTGCTAGATGGAGTTATCGCAATCTCGCCCTTTTTTAAAAATCATTTCGATTCACTCTACTCCTCTCAAGGATATCCAAAGGTTTTTTATTTGCCACCCTTAAATAGGGCCGGAGACTCACTTAGTGACCCTTGCTCTTTAGAAGGATTGAAGCGGAGAACTATAACCAAGTTTGTCTATGCAGGTTCACCCGCTGGGGGAAAAGACTCACTTACAGAGTTTATTTCGCTTATAAGTAATGACGCTATTCCTGCAATCACTCAACCAGTACTCGATGTAATTGGAATTGATTTAAACCAGGCAGTCAGTTTAATGGGAAACATTGCCAGATCTAATAAGGTTCATTTTCACGGCCGTGTTTCCCATGACAGCGTAATCAAAATGCTGCAAGAATCTGACTTTGGAATTCTATTTAGAACTCCTGATTTATATTCTCGCGCCGGATTTTCAACAAAATTCGCTGAGTGTATGTCAAACGGTGTTCCGATGTTATGCAACGCGGTCGGAGGAGCCGATCTTATTCTCGAGAATATGATTGACGGAATTGTTATTCCGGATTTAAGCAATCAAGCTCTTCTAGACGGAATCACAAGCGCATGCAATTTGACTGACCATGAGTTGACCAGCATGAAACGAGCTGCACTAGAAAAGGCTTTAGAACTTTTTGAGTCAGACAATTACATAGATTCATTTTCATCATTTCTCAAATCAGTACTTTCAATTCGCAACTAGTTATTTCGATCGTCCAAAGGAGCAATATGTCAAATAAAGTACTCGTCACCGGAGCGGCCGGCTTCATCGGCGCGTTCCTCGTCAAGAAGCTGCTCGAGGAGACCGATGACGTTATCGTCGGTCTCGACAACCTCAACAGCTACTACGACCCCGGCATCAAGGACGCGCGCCTGCGCATGCTGGCCGAGGCCGACACAGAGGGCCGCTTCACCTTCGTGCGCGGCGACCTGTGCGACGCCGCCCTCATCGAGCGCCTGTTCGCCGAGAACGGCTTCGACGTCGTGGTGAACCTCGCCGCCCAGGCGGGCGTCCGCTACTCCATCGAGAACCCGCGCGCCTATCTCGAGAGCAATCTCATCGGCTTCTTCAACATCCTTGAGGCTTGCCGTCACCACCCGGTCAAGCACCTCGTCTACGCCAGCTCCAGCTCGGTCTACGGCGGCAACAAGAAGGTGCCGTTCTCCGAGGGGGACCGTGTCGACTCGCCGGTGTCGCTCTACGCAGCCACTAAGAAGTCCAACGAGCTCATGGCAGCCGCCTACTCAAAGCTCTACTCCATCCCCGCGACCGGCCTGCGCTTCTTCACGGTGTACGGCCCCATGGGCAGGCCCGACATGGCCTACTTCGGATTCACCGAGAAGCTGCGCCGCGGCGACACCATCAAGATCTTCAACATGGGCGACTGCCGCCGCGACTTCACCTACGTCGACGACATCGTCGAGGGCGTCAGGCGCGTCATGGACGCCGCCCCCGAGGTGGAGATGGGCGAGGACGGGCTGCCGCTCGCCGCGCACCGCGTCTACAACATCGGCAACTCTCATCCCGAGAACCTTCTCGACTTCGTTGACACGCTGCAGCGCGTGCTGGTGGAGGAGGGCGTGCTGCCTGCGGACTACGACTTCGAGGCCCACAAGCAGCTCGTGCCCATGCAGCCAGGCGACGTGCCCGTCACCTACGCCGACACCACGGCGCTCCAGCGCGACCTTGGCTACAAGCCCGCGACGCCGCTCGAGGACGGTCTGAGGGCCTTCGCCAAGTGGTATAAGCGCTACTACAACATTTAGGAAATCATGGTCCTGTAACAGGGGCCATTTTTAATGCGAATTATTGCTCTTTGACAATTGGAGAATGACATGAAGATCGCTGTCGCCGGTACCGGCTACGTCGGCCTGTCCCTCGCCGTCCTGCTCTCGCAGCACAACGAGGTCCACGCGCTGGACATCGTGCCCGAGAAGGTCAAGAAGATCAACAACTACGTATCGCCCATCCAGGACGACGAGATCGAGCGCTTCCTGGCGGAGGCCAAGGCGGGGGAGCGCGAGCTCGACCTGCACGCCACCGTCGACGTGGCCGAGGCCTACACGGGCGCCGACTACGCCGTCATCGCCACGCCCACCAACTACGACTCGGATAAGAACTTCTTCGATACGAGCTCCGTCGAGGCTGCCATCGCCGCCGTGCGCTCGGTGAACCCGGGCGCCTGGATCGTCATCAAGTCGACCATCCCCGTGGGTTACACCGCGGGTCTGCGCGAGAAGCTGGGCGACAGCAAGATCTTCTTCAGTCCGGAGTTCCTGCGCGAGAGCAAGGCTCTATACGACAACCTGCACCCCAGCCGCATCGTGGTTGGCGCTCCCAAGGACGACGCCGCGGCCGTCGCGGCGGCGGAGAAGTTCGCCGGCCTGCTCGCGCAGGGCGCCGACCCCGCCGAGCTGGAGCGCGTGAACGCCGACGGAACTATCGGCATCCCGGAGCTCGTGCTGGGCACCACCGAGGCCGAGGCCGTGAAGCTCTTCGCCAACACCTACCTGGCGCTGCGCGTGGCGTACTTCAACGAGCTCGACACCTACTGCGAGGTCCGCGGCCTCAACACCCGCGACGTCATCGACGGCGTGTGCCTGGAGCCTCGCATCGGCAGCCACTACAACAACCCCAGCTTCGGCTACGGCGGCTACTGCCTGCCCAAGGACACCAAGCAGCTGCTGGCCAACTACAAGGACGTGCCGCAGAACCTGATCGAGGCCATCGTGGACGCCAACCGCACCCGCAAGGACTTCGTGGCAGACGAGGTGCTGCAGATGGTGTGGGACCGCGTCTATGCCGGCAAGGAGAAGCCGGTCGTGGGCGTGTACCGTCTGACGATGAAGTCCAACTCCGACAACTTCCGCGCGAGCTCCATCCAGGGCGTCATGAAGCGCGTGAAGGCCAAGGGCGTGCCCGTGGTGGTCTACGAGCCCACGCTGGACGCGCCGGAGTTCTTCGGCTCCGAGGTCACGCACGACCTGGAGGCCTTCAAGGCCGGCTGCGACGTAATCGTCGCCAACCGCTGGAGCGACGAGCTCGCGGACGTGCCGGACAAGGTGTACACGAGGGATTTGTTTAAGCGGGACTAGGGGAGAGGGCGGAACCAGGCTGATCCGCTTCAATCATTCGCTATTTTAACCGCGTCGAGGGCGGGGGTGTTCGGCATTAGCCGATACACCCCCGCCCTTCATTGTTCTTCGCAGGTAAAATTCGCCTAATTCGAGCGATCGCTCAACGTGATTCGTGCCTTGAAACCGGCTCCATATTCTCCCGCCCGTGCCTGGTCATCCAACTTGAAGCCGATGTTATACAGCTTCCCCGACTTCGTCTTCCGAACCAGGCCATGCTCCAACATGAATGCGACAACGCGGCGATGTGCTTCGACGTCGTCCAAGTTCAGGTAGAAGCAGGCGACGCCTCTGCCGTTCTCGATAACGGACTCGAATGAGCTGTGCTTGCATTCCGCGACGACCATTCCGAGGGCCGCCTTGCGGCAGACTTCCTCCGCGAACTCGATATCGTTGAAGTAGAACATCCATTTCCCGCACCTGCTCTCGTCTAGCGCAGGTGCCAGCTCGGTGTCGATGTAGAACGAACACCATGGGTTGTCCACCCTGACGATTCGGCCGTCTTCGCTCAGCATCGTCTTCTCTTCCATCCATGCCTCATATGGTCTGAGGGTGCTTTCGTAGTACGCGATTGTTCTCGGAGAGCACCCCTCGACTTCCTTGTCGGTAAGGAAGAGACCGAGTAGACTCGAGTTGCTGGGCACGCTGCTTTCGGCATGGCTACACATAGTGCTTTCGAGCACTGCTTTTAAGATTGCTTTATCTGCAGATAGTCTAGAACCGGCTACATCTGTGTTAGAACCATATTGATCATCGCTTCCACCGGGGGCTCCTTTCCCCTTGGTTCGATGGAAACAATTCTGAAGTGCAGGCCTATGTTCCGGTAAATGATTATTTAGCTGAACTCGGAGAAGCCCTTTTTGCTCAAACAATTGAAGAGAACAAGCGAGAAAATCATTACCGTTCAGTCGAGTCATTCTGCGAAGTCAAGGGCGGTTAGAGGCTCCCTAAAGGTTCAGAGCTAATTGCAGAGGCAAACTCTCATCCATATATTCGAGTCCGCGACTTAAACAACGCTTCTGTTCTCTTACTCACTTCGGAAATGCTATATATCGACGATGAAACACGATCTAATATTTCGCGCTACGTTGTCAACACTGGCGATCTAATTGTTTCCGTTGTCGGAACGATTGGCCTTACGGCGTATATCGGAAAAACGCTCGATGAGGCAAACCTCACAGAGAATTGCAACAAACTTACTTCGTTTAAAGGCGACTTTGCGGCGTGGTCGTATTTCTTTCTTCGTAGCTCAATGGGCATGGAAGCTATTAGGCTTGGAACTGTTGGTGCCGTTCAGACCAAGCTTGCATTAAAAAACATTAAGTCGATGAACGTCCCGTTTGCTCCAGCTTGTGCAATAGAAAGAACGACTTCGACGCTCAATGGTATTCTTGAGCTCATATAGGCTAATATACTCAAGTCGTAGGCTCTTGGCGAACTGCGTGACGCATTTCTTCCCAAACTCATGTAGGGCGAAATCGACGTCTCTCAGTTTGGCGCTGTTCGGATGGATTAGGTATAGAGCGCTATGGCAGGGGGGCGAAGATGATGATTGTTGTAAATGAATCGGCTGCTGCTTCATATCTATACCTAATGGGATTAACCATAGACGAAGAGCTGCCGCTTACGCAACACCTCTCTCTATTGCCGGCCACGTGCAAGGCCTCGCCGGACGACATGATAAATTCTGTGATGAAATATGGCAGCGGAGATGAGACCGATTTAGGTGTCTTGATTGCCGTCCTTAGGAAAACTACAGCTCAGTTGCGCGTTGTTGGAGAGGGCAAAGAGCTTGCAGTTCGAGTTTGGAATGCCCAATCTGCAATAGTTCTATTGTCCGCGCTTTTGAATTGCGAATTGTATTGGCATGTTCAGAGCGATTCGCGGACAGAAGATTTTTCGCCATGCTCGGCAATCAATGTTGTTCTTTCTACAAGGTTGTTCATTCCAAGAAAATTGAAAGTGATCAACGATTCAGAGAAGCAGTGGATAAGACAGCATTATCGGGACGCATGGGAACTGTTTGATAAAAACACGCGATTTGAGACCGCGGTGAATTCCTTGTGGAGCTACAAGCAATCGCTTCGACCTTCAGTTCAAATGGCGATTATATGGGCTGGGATTGAGTCATTGTTTGGAGTCCGGAGCGAACTTGTTTTTCGTGTCAGTACTCTCGCAGCTTTGTTTCTTGGAGGAGGCAAGCAAAAACAGCAAGAAATAAAGAAACTATATAGAGCAAGGTCAGAAGCCGTTCATGAGGGAAAACAACCTTCTGAGTCTTGTGTTTCCGATTCTGCAAAATTATTGCAAGCGCTAATCTTGGAATGCGTCGAACGGGGCTGTTTACCAAATGAGGACGGTTTGCTTTTCGGATTCGAAGAAGGATCGGCTAAATAATCATTTATCGCCCTACGAGTATTTGCAGATGAGACACCGATGCGTTTCAGTTGCATTGCATAGACAAGATAACGAAAAAGCAGCAAATCAAGAATGGCGATTCGCAAACATGGTTTATCCGGAGTTTTCACCAACCGCATCTTTGCGCGCCGCCTCAAATGAAACCCATAATGGAGTTTGGGCCATTCCAGAGTCACTTGCGCAAAGGTATTGCGAGTTTTTGGATCCAGTGATTTTGAGACGTAGCGTCGCCACTCAGACCGCGAACGCTTCATCGATCTGCAACTTCGGCAAAGCAAAAGGCCGAACATATGACCATGTTTTGATTTATCCAGTTGCCGATATGGCCTCTTGGTTGCAAGATGCCTCGACGGATCTGAAGCCGCAGACACGCTCCAAGCTCTATGTTGCAATTACTAGGGCGAGGTTCAGCGCTGGCTTCGTGGTTGCTGACAATAAAATAAATGAGCTTCCAGACACGCTAAGCGTCTGGAAGCCATAAATCAATCACGTGTTTGTTTGTCAGCAAAAGCGGATCCCTACGTGAACCTAAAGACGGCCTTGATCAGCCATCCGTTGAACCTGGAGATGCACTTACCAGTCAACTTCATCCATATCACCCCAATCCTCTGAAACAACTCTCATGTCACCCTTCTCTGGCTGCGTCTCGGTTGCGCCCAGCGCCTATTTGGCTACTTCCGCTTGTATCCTGAGTAATAACCTCCGCTGCTGCAACCAAGGTGGCGAATTGCTGCCTTTGCCATATGGATCTGTATGTAAGTGCTTCGAGGTGATGATGCCGATCTCACTTCAATTCATGGACGCATCGAAATAATAGGGCGGAGTCGCTCTCTCGATCCCGCCTCGCAAACCCGAATAGTTCTGACTTTCCCGTTATCCGGAACATCTGGGGAAGTTCGCGTCCCAGTCCGGAAAACCCAATGCCTGAAACGACGATGCCAAGGGGTTACTCGGTCAGCTTCTTGCATCCGTGCCAGGTCAAGGGAAGGGGCAGCCTGTAGAACGAGGTTGGCTCCATAGGGATCTCCTCGAGCCTTCCGTTGCCCCGCCGAACCCATGAAGTTCCGCTTGCGTCGGTGAAAGCCGTTTCGGGTGCCGTGCGTACTCCCATTCCGTGCCCTTCCGTCGGGAGCCATATGCACCATGCTCCAGGAGGAAGCGTGCCGACGCAGACGCGGTTGGGATAAGCGGGGCGGTTATCCTCACCTTTGAAAGAGGGGCCGGCCCCGCTAATCCCGACGCAGGTGACGATTACGTCGTAGACGGGGGACTCGCTTTCGTTTCGAAGCACGACGAATTGCCAGACGAACCGATTGTCCTCGGGCTGATCAGTTCGGTTTCGATCCCCTTCGTACCATGCCGATATGCGGGATGGCTGATGCCGCTTGATGTCGTCCTCCCTGTTCTTTTTGCTCTGGTTACTTTGCCAGAGTGCGGCAATCAAGGCCCCCAAGGTAACGAGTCCGATGAATGCTTGGACAATCAGATTGGCGATGTCTATATCGATATCAAAAGGCACTGGATGGTCACCAGCTTAGCGTCGTGGGGCGATAAATCTAACTCCGAATAATACGGCTTGATCGATGGTCGACGTTACGTAAACGTCAAAATGGGTTTGTCTTAACAGCCTTATTTTCTTAAGACAAACTTGCCGCAACGCCAATTCAAAGAGTTTGCCGTGACGCAGACAGATGCAGTTGGTTGCTGAAAAGCGTGGTTATTTGGGCAGGATTCGCTTCAAAACGCCCGTCGATTATTACGATCTAATGCAGCCTGTAGGGTGGATGTACTTCGATAAGCAGTAGTCGACATGCTCTGGTTTTGAACGAAAAGTCCCAGAGACAATCGATAACGATTCTTCTTTGATGATGCGAGCGGCGCTACCATTAGCAGCGCCGCTTGTTTTCCGCTCGCAGATAGATCCCGCCATGTTGACCACCGAATGCATCTTGACCGACGTGCTCGTACTCCTATTCGGGCACAGAAATTGGAGGCGCGGCCCCCAGCGTCTACTCAGCGAAATTCGTTAAGAAAGCTGACATCGAACACTGTGAACTCCGTCATCGAATCGAATCTCATTGACTGGGATGCGTTCATTAATGATGACTTTGATGCCTATTTCAAAGCTCGCGTCATGGCTTTGCTGGACGCTATTGAGTTCGCACTGGGCAAGTCCATCTCCGATAGGGGCACCGAGGAAACAGTAAAGAGATTTGGCCGCTCATTGGAATAAGATGCTTCTTAGCTCCGTTATTGGTTATAGAAAGAAGGCTTAATGTCTGATTTTGAAATTTTGCAGCAGTTGTGCGAAACAGCAGACGAACTTTCAAAGAAATACATCAGCTCTAGTTCGCCTGACTTTAAAGCATGGAAGACAAGGGCGGACAGGCTTTTAATTAGGCGATTTGGAAAAGACAGCTACGAATTTAAAAGCTTTAACAAAATCAGCTACTCGTTGTCTTTCTTCACCTCCGGTACGCCCGACTCGGCTTTCGTTGAAGCCTGTGCGGACGGCCTGCGCAGTGCAAAAGCTGTGCTGGAGACATACCTTGATGAGTTTTCAGACGAAGGGGAAACCGGATCGACTGCAAATGTTGGAGATTATTCGAAGGTATTTATCGTTCATGGTCACAACGGAGAGCTTAGAGAAAGGGTCGCGAGAATCATCGAAAGGCAGGGCCTGACGGCGGTTGTCCTAAACGAGCAGTCAAATCAGGGCAAGACAATCATCGAAAAGCTGGAAATTGAAGGCGATGCAGCAGGAGCGGTATGCCTTTTTACGGCGGACGACGAAGGAAGAGCCCAGGCAGAACAGTCGGAAAAGCCCAGGGCTAGACAAAATGTTGTATTTGAAGCCGGATACTTTATTGGTCGGCTTGGCAGGGAAAACGTTGCAATTCTTGTTGACAAAGGTATCGAGATTCCCTCCGATCTACAGGGCGTCGTTTATACCGGAACAGACAGTTGGGAGTTCGGCCTCTTGAAAGAACTCAAGTCCATGGGATATTCCATCGACTTTAATAAGATGGATATCTAATCTGTTGATCCCTCCTTTCACCGACTGGCAAAACGATTTACACCTAATTGTGGACATTGCCCACACGATTTCTCTTTGCTCCCGCATTGATCTCGCTAAACTAATAACTGCTGCTACCAGGGCATTTTCTGGTGCACATTCTATTGGCTCCTGCGAAGATCGGAGCGGGTATGTTTGCTGCCGAGTCCTACACCAGCCGTCATTACATTGCGATTGTTGCCATGGCCTGCCTATGCGTTTTGCTGGGCGGGCCTTCTTATGCCGCGGGCGCGGAGAGCCTCATCATCGCGGGCGCGACGTACTACGAGCCGGGCGTGTCGGGTCCTGGCTGGGCCTGGACCGATGCCGACCACCTGGAGCTTAATGGCTACGCGGGCGAGGCCATCGGCGCCGAGGGCGACCTGGTGCTGACGCTTGCCGGGCAGAACTCCGTGACGGAGTCGCATGCGCCCGATGCGGACATCACGCTGTGCGGCATGGAGGTGTGGGGCAACCTGACGCTTCGCGGCACCGGGACCCTGACGGCGACGGGCTCGCAGTGCGGGATCCACGTGTCGCAGGCGCTCGTGGTTGACGGCTGCACCGTCGATGCGCGGGCAGACGGGGCCGATATTACAAACGAGGCGGTCGCCGGCGTGATTGCCGGCGACATGGCCGTGCGCGGCGGCGGGCGCGTCGTTGCCGCGGGCGCCGGGTCCGGGGCGGGCGTGCGCGCCTACGGCGTGTATCTGCAGGACGCGGGCCTTGGCGATGGTGCGGCGGGCTGTCGGCTTTCCGTCGACGCCTCGTGGCTCGATGCGACCGGTGACGACGACGGCGTTGTGTGCACGGGTGGGTCGCTCGTGTCCGCACGGTTTGTGACGCCTGCTGGTGGGGTCTTTGGTGCGGGTAGCGTGGTGGATGCCTCCGGTGCAGTGGCATCGCATGTGGTGATTGAGCCCGATGTCGCCACGCCTCCGGCGGGGGAGACCGACAGGGGCGAGGTGCCGGGCGATAGCGCGGACAAGTCTCCCGCCAATGCCAACCCCGCTACCGGAGAGCCCACCACGGTACCCACGGCAAATCCCTCGCTGAAGCCCGCGGCCGCGACAACCAAGACAACAACGACAGTAACCAAGACCACGGTGTCCACGTCCTCCAGGCCCAAGACCACCACCGCGACCACTGCAGTACTCCCCAAGACCGGCAACAGCAACTGGATCGCCGCTTCCGTGGCGCTTTTCCTGCTGGGGACATTGCTTATGGCTGCCGCATGTCGCTGCTGAAGCACCCATTTCGATAAGCAATGTAGAAGACCATATTCGTAACGACGCATTATTAGAATAGTTTATAACGACAATTGCTCAGGATTTATCTAACATGAACCACGAATCGGATCATACAGTTGACGCTGCCAAGAAAGAATTAAACGCCGACCTTCTTGAGCTGTTCGAGCGTTGCAGCTATCTGTACAACGAGGCATTTTATGCCAACACGGAACTAGCAATCCTTCGCGAACTGTCTAAAGCATCTTCTGGCTATGAGAATGAAGTAATTTGCGCTGGCTGCTTCTTCAGCTTTACACAACTTGCATTAACCGAATCCTGTTTCATGAATTGTGCGCGATTATTTGATGCCAGAAGCGACATCAGTATTGGGAACTTATTAGAAGAAGTCTCGTCTCATTCTGCTGAAATCGACGCACTTGCAATCTCCATATTCAGTGATCGACCAAACTTTGACATGCTTAATCCAATCGTTCACCCATTGGCAGAGGACGAGGAGCGTTTTTACCCCAAAGAAGTTGAGTCTCAACGCTCATATGAAAAACTGTTCGGAGATTATTACGAAATGGTTACCGTATATATAACCACTCATGACCTTTCCAATTTGTGGAAAAAACGACTCAACGGTCTCAGTAAACTAACTGACATGCTTCGCGATCAGCGAAATAAAGTTTTCGCCCATAGCGACATAGAAGCACTGAATTATGATGAGCTTGTTAGGCGACTTCCTTTAACTTTCAGCGAAATTCAAAAACTAATCGACTTCGCACTCGATCTAACAATCGAATTATTCGCCAAAATTACTGGTATTGAAAAAGATCGATTGCCCAAGAACTACAGCGATATACAAGGCCTCCTAAAATATGCGGAGGTTGGCATGGAGGCTGTTGAGCAGCATTTGGGTAATCTATAGGATCCAAGCGCCTGCAAGTAGTTAAGCATGCGGGCGCTTGAATCGGAAGACGATCCTTGACATAAAGTCCGACCTTCGCACAATGACGGTTTTCCATGCCAAAAAGACACTGAAGTGTGAGGTGGTTCAAATCTCAGTAATACAAATAATCAGCAGTTCAGGTCTTATGGGAATAATTCAATTCGCATCACGTTGCATCTAAGCGGCTGTTTATACTTGGATATAAACACTAAGGAGGCAGCAATGCTTTGGAGCTATGTTCAGCTAGATGACGGCACTCAGTTTGCCTACTCAGAAACACGAGACGACGGGACCGTTCGCGTAGCCGTCGAGCGCCCGGTTGATTTTGGTTTCGACCATGCAGAATGCTTTCTACCTGCGGTCAAATGGTTTAACGTCGAAGGATTTTCTACTGACGATCTGGATTTTTTGACCGAGTTCGTTAGATCAAACGCTCCGTTTATCTTCGAGCTTGCAGAACGGCAAAAAGCTGGACCGGCGGTGGCATAATGCCTCGAATTCTTGTTTTTGGACAGTATGTTCTGTTCTTTTGGATCGCGGAAAACGGAGAACCCGTTCACATCCATGTAGGGATAAAGAGGGCGGCTGCTAATTCGACTAAATTTTGGCTCACTAAAAATGGCGGATGCACACTTGCGAACAACGAGAGCAAGATTCCGGCTAAGGATCTCAGGGATCTTTCAAAACTAATCACCATGAACCATCGATACATTTGTGACAAGTGGCACGAAACCTTTGGTGATGATTCCCTGACATTCTATTGCTAAACCGCAATTGAACCATGATTACGCTTGTCAACTCATGATTGCCGATGTTGACGGGCGGGACCTTCCTGTTACGCCGCTAGTGCTCCAATCGTACTTTCCGATAGCCCGGAACCCAAAGACAACCAGCACTACGCCTGGATCCAGGACCTTGTTTCCGGAAACCGCACGCGAGCAGAACTCGCCGACGAGCTGCGCCGCAATTGCGTTGTGTGTCTCGACGGTGCGTCGCACGTATAAAATCTAAGCATCCAAACTCTAACTATGAAATGGAATGGACGCCACATGGAGATCCCAAGCACCCTGTGCAGCAATGTGTACGACTTCGCGTTTTGCCCCGAGCCCTGCTACGACCGCCTGGTCGACCTCGCCGACCCCGAGGACTGGGGTCCCGGCAACCGCATCCTCAAAAACTACCTGTCGTTCTCATTTAGCCGCGCGGTGTTCTTGACCGAGCGTGACGTGGACCAGACCGCCCCGTCCAACTTACCGCTGGTGTTCGACGACGACCGTTGCCTATTCAACACCGGCCTGTACACGCGCCGCTACGAGACCATCTACGGCCTGTTTGAGCCCAACACCAAGCCCGACGCGCGCCAGCGCTGGTTTTTGAAGGGCTTCTTTAAGGAGAGCGACCCCATGCTGGTCTCATTTGAGTACCTGCCGTGCCGCGTGCGCTTTGCCGAGGACCCCTCCGAGCTGGTCTTTGACTACCGCCTTCCCATCCGCTCCAACATCGACCACATTCTGGGCGACGAGGAAAACCTTACGCGCATTCCCGCCAGCCTGATGGGGGAGGGCAACTCGCTGCTGCTGCGCCGTGCCTTTGAGGGCGCCGTCGTCGAAGCCGCCCGACGCGCCGCCGCCAATTACACGCTCGCGGTGCCGCAGTTTTACGGCGGCCGAATCCAGCTACTGCTGCCGCTGTGCCTGACCGGCGACAAGCCCGAGCTGGCGCTGACCATCCAGCGCGAGGATGGCTTCTACGCCGCGCGCACCTGCCTCACGCTCGACATGGCGTACAACAACGCGCGACTGATCTGCCGTCCCGAGACCTCGTGGATTAAACGATAAAGGGTGGTTAAGCTGCGGGTTTGCCGATTGCTTTGGTTGCTTTGGCTTGGCTAGCACTCACGAATTTAAAAACGAGGGCAAAAAGTTCTTGGTAAACCACGCGCGGCTATGATAGTATCTCTTTTGCCGAAAGGCGACGGGCGATTGGCTCAGGGGTAGAGCATATCCTTCACACGGATGGGGTCACAAGTTCGAATCTTGTATCGCCCACCATCAAAAGCGCAGGCCAGAGGTGTTAAGCCTCTGGCCTTTTTCTTTTTGACAATAAAATCGAAGCGAAGTTACCTAAGGCGTTATATGTTACGCAGTTCACTTTAGGTGTCGTCATTGCGCGTTTTGCAAAATGCGTCTGCGTTCATTCATTGATTTCTACGCGCAATTTACGCGCAATTGTGGAGACAGAGACCACTGGCTCACAGCTCGTACCAGCACGTTCACGCCTCGATCAACCTTTCAACACATCCCATCCAATATTTGGTCAGTGTTTGGTCAGCGTCCCGTACTTACCCGCATGATGCACAGCTAGATAATCGGGCCCGTAAGCTACATGGCACACGCCCAAAGCTAGGGGAGGCCCACATGGATGAGATCGTCTGCGCAAACACCGCGTTCCGATACTGGCGCTGCCCGCCGCAGGTACGCGACCTCTACCCGCGCCTGCCCAGCTCCGATGACGGCTGGCGAGCCCTATCCCAAGCCCCATTCGTAACCGACGTCCTAAAGACTCCAATTATTTCCACGACGGAGCCCGGTGGCGTTAACTACCATTCGGGATTACGGACAACAATCCATTGTGGAGACGCTTCTGGGGTGGACAGTACTCTGGAAACAGCGATGGGCTTTAGGGTAACCAATCCGCTTGCAACGTTGTTTACCATGGCGCGCTTTGTGTCTCAAGCCGATCTGGTCCTTGCCATGTACGAGTTCTGTGGGTGGTTTTCTGTCTTTGAGCCCACCGCCGCAGCCGAAGTAGAACTGAGCAAGGCCGATGACGCCGCTCAAGATTCCACGACCGAATCTCTCTTAGAACTAGATGAGAGCCAAGACGAAGCACAATGGAAACGAGTATATGCGCGCGTAAAAGGTAAAAAGCAGGTAAATGCAAAGGGAATAAACGTCCAAAAGAAGACGAAAGAGGTCACGAAGCTCAAAGGTACATCGCTCTGGATGAGAAAGCCGCTTATCGAACTGCACGAACTTCATGAGTACGCCAGGAAGATGAAAAGCCGTAAGTGGGGTGCTAAGTTCTATAACGCCGCGCGGATGGTCACGGGTATAGCGGCTTCCCCGCTAGAAGTAGCGGGAATTCTACTGTTGTCGCTTCCTCGCTCCCGCGGCGGTGTCGGCTTTCGGAATGTCTTCGTCAATGATTTTACGCCGCTTACTGCATCGGCCCAAAGCATTGCGGGGCAAAAAGTCTGCTACGGGGATATCGTGATCGTGAATCCGACCAAAATGAAAGCTGGCATATTGGAGATTCAGGGAGAGGTTATCCATGGTTCAGGCGCCGTGCTGGACCACGATGCCAAACGCATGACAGCGCTACAAAGTATGGGGTATGACGTCTTTTTGGTTACCCACGACATGCTTAACGATACTGAGCAGCTTGATGCAATCGTGCGATGCCTTTGTTCACGCTTGGGTTTGCGCTATAGGTACAAAACAAAGGCCCAGAGAACGAGGGAAACGGAGCTACGGGCCAACGTCCTGTGTAATTGGCTGGAAATCGGTCGCTAAACAGCAGTTTTCCCGCGTTATGGCGCTTCGGGTTGGCTGTCCGCGACGCCGCGGGACTCCGGCGCCCGCGCCCCCGGAAAGTTTTTCCAAAATTGTCCTTGCATCGCCGTCCGAGTTCCCGTATAGTACTTTTTCGCACGGGGGCGTAGCTCAGCTGGGAGAGCGCTTGACTGGCAGTCAAGAGGTCAGGGGTTCGATCCCCCTCGTCTCCACCCGAGCATTGAATGAGGCTCCAACGCAAGTTGGGGCCTTTTTTCATATAGGCACACAAGGTCAAAGGCGGCACCATGATCCTCCTGGTCGACAAGATCGTGCGTTGAACGGGCGTCGCGTGCATGGTAGTATTTCACGACGTGGTGCAACGTTTCTCTACATGGAAGTCCTCCATTACCTTTGCAACCACTAATCACAAGGGCTCTTGGCGCAACGGTTAGCGCAGGGGACTCATAATCCCTGGGTTCTGGGTTCGAATCCCGGAGGGCCCACCAGATTTTTCAGCAGGTCAGGCAATTTGTTTGGCCTGTTTCCTTTTTTCTGGCAACATTTTCCTGAAAGTATCCTGTTTGCCCACTTCCGAACGCCTCTGGTCGGGTTCCCGGTATGATCGCCGCCACGAAACCGGCCCATCTACTACGTTTGACCCCAACCCCTCGACCATAACCAGTGTTTAGCGAAAACCACAGGCCGTCTACCTGCGGTTTTATTTTTGCCCAGGACTGTGTGGTCGGGCAGTGCCGGCCGAACGTAGTAGATGGGCCCGTTTCGTGGCGGGAGGTCCCCGGGCGGCGACCGGACTGAAGCCGGAAAGGCGTGCGCCGCCGGCGCCGCCCGCCCGCGGGGCGCGCCCCGCGGGCGGAAAGGGCATCGCGGGGCATCGCGGCCCGTTCCCGCGTCCGTATCCGCGGCCGCGGCGGCGAAAGTTTTTCAAAATTCTCCTTGCATCGCCGTCCGAGTTCCCGTATAGTACTTGTTCGCACGGGGGCGTAGCTCAGCTGGGAGAGCGCTTGACTGGCAGTCAAGAGGTCAGGGGTTCGATCCCCCTCGTCTCCACCCGAGCATTGAATGAGGCTCCAACGCAAGTTGGGGCCTTTTTTCATATAGGCACACAAGGTCAAAGGCGGCACCATGATCCTCCTGGTCGACAAGATCGAAAAAAGCTTCGGCGCGCGCGTCCTCTTTAGCGGCGCGTCCTTCCAGATCAACCCCGGCGAGCGCTTTGCGCTCGTGGGACCTAACGGCGCCGGCAAAACCACCATGCTTAAAATCATCATGGGCATCGACAGCCCCGATGCCGGCCAGGTCCAGTACGCCAAGGACTGCCAGGTGGGCTACCTAGAGCAGGAAACCAACCTAGAGCAAAAGGACACCACCATCCTCGCCGAGGTCATGGCCGCCGCCAAGGAAATCCGCCGCATGGGCGAGCGCGCCAACGAGCTGCAGGCCCAGATCACCGAGCTCTCCGAGCAGGGCAAGGACGTCGACGCGCTCCTAAACGAGTACGGTCAGGTCCAAGACCGCTTTGAGCACCTGGGCGGCTACGAGCTCGAGAGCAACGCCCGCAAGATCCTGTCCGGCTTGGGCTTTAAGGTCACTGACTTTGAACGCCCGTGCTCCGAGTTCTCGGGCGGCTGGCAGATGCGCATCGCGCTGGCCAAGCTCTTCCTGCGCCATCCCGACCTGCTCCTTCTGGACGAGCCCACCAACCACTTGGACCTCGAAAGCGTTCAGTGGCTGCGCGGCTTTATCGCGAACTACGACGGCGCCGTCCTCATCGTCAGCCACGACCGCGCCTTCATGGACGCGTGCGTCGACCACGTCGCCGCTCTTGAAAACCGCCGCGTAACCACCTACACCGGCAACTACAGCAGCTACCTCAAGCAGCGCGAGGACAACCTGGAGCAGATGCGCGCCAAGCGCGCTGCCCAAGAGCGAGACATCGCCCATATGCAGGTCTTCGTCGACAAGTTCCGCTACAAGCCCACCAAAGCCGCGCAGGCCCAGGAGCGCATCCGCAAGATCGAGCAGATCAAAAAGGAGCTCGTCATCCTGCCCGAGGGCCACAAGCACATCGACTTTAAGTTCCCCGACCCGCCGCGCTCGGGCGACATGGTCGTGGGCCTGGAGGGCGTCTCCAAGTCCTACGGCGAAAAGCACATCTACAGCGACATCGACCTCAAGCTCTATCGCGGCGAGCACGTGGCGCTCGTCGGCCCCAACGGCGCCGGCAAGTCCACGCTCATGAAGCTCCTCGCTGGACTTGAGCCGCCCACCACCGGCACCCGCGATCTGGGCACCAACGTGGGCATCGCCTATTACGCCCAGCACGCGCTCGAGGGCATGACCGAATCGAACACCGTCCTGCAAGAGATCGACACTGTCACGCCCAAGTGGACCGTGCCGCAGCAGCGCAGTCTGCTGGGCGCCTTCCTGTTTAGCGACAACGATTCCATCGAGAAGCAGGTTCGCGTCCTCTCCGGTGGCGAAAAGGCTCGTCTGGCCCTGGCCAAAATGCTCGTGGCCCCCGAGGCGCTCCTGTGCCTCGACGAGCCCACCAACCACCTGGACATCGACTCGGTGGATATGCTCGAGAATGCTCTGCAAAACTTCCCCGGCACCATCGTGCTCATCAGCCACGACGAGCACCTGGTGCGCGCCGTGGCCAACCGCGTGATCGACATCCGCGACGGCAAGGTCACGGTCTACGACGGTGACTACGACTACTACCTCTACAAGCGCGAGGACCTTGCGGAGCGCGCCGCCGCCGAGGCGGCAGGGGAGAGCGCGCCAGCGGCGAGCAAGAACACCAAGCCCGCCAACGCCGCTCAGGCCAACAGCCCCGCTGCGACCCCCAAGCCGGCCGAGGGCAAAAAGACCAAGGAGCAAAAGCGCGCCGAGGCCCAGGCCCGCGCCGCGCTCAACAAAAAGCTCAAGGGTGTGCGCAACCAGCTCAAAAAGATCGAGGCGGAGCTCGACAAAAAGCGCGCCCGCTATGACGAGCTTATGGAATTGATGGCAAGCGAAGAGCTTTATGCCGATCAGGACAAGTTCAACGCCGCGCTGGGGGAATATAACGGCCTTAAGCAAGAGCTGCCCAAGCTCGAGGACGAATGGCTGGAGCTTTCCACCCAGATCGAAGAGGAGACCGCGCGTGAACTCTCGTAAGGCCGCTGCCGTGGCGATGAGCATCATCGCCATCGCCTGTCGCATCTGCGGCATCTTTATGAGCGCGATGACCGTGCTGCTGTGTTTTAGCGGCCTGACCGCCAAGTTGCAGATCGTAGGCTTTGTCGTTGAGCTTTCGCGCGCGCTGCCGAGCGCCATCGCCGGCTACGGCGTCATCACATCGCCCTTCGGCGGCGTGTTCCGCCTGGATTACGCTGTCGTCGCCGTTATTTTGTTTGTGATCGACTACCTGCTCACGCGCGCCTCGCGCCGCGTCCGCTAGGGGAGCGACATGTCCAGCAGCTACCTCATGAACCTGCTCGCCAGTGCCGTCGCCGTCATCGTGGGCATCGTCATCCACGAGAGCGCGCACGCCGCCGCGGCCTGGGCGCTCGGCGACAAGACGGCCCGTTCGCGCGGCCGTGTCTCGCTCAACCCACTCAACCACATCGACCCGTTTGGCACCGTCCTTCTGCCGCTGCTCATGCTTGCCGCCGGCGGCCCGGTGTTCGCCTTTGCCAAGCCCGTGCCCGTCTACCTCAACAACCTTAAGCACCCCAAACGCGACGAGGTCCTGGTAAGTGCAGCCGGCCCCGCATCGAACATCGCCCTCGCGTGTCTCGCGGCCGCCCTCATGCACGCGGCATACGGCAACCTCTACGCCAGCATGTCCTTTGCCGTGGCGTCCCAAATCATGAACTTCGGCGCCACCTTTATCGTGGTCAACCTGTCGCTCGCGTTCTTTAACCTCATCCCGATCCCGCCGCTCGACGGCTCGTCGATTATCGTCCCGTTCCTCAAGGGAAAAGCGCTCGCCAATTACTATCGCCTGCAGCAATACGCCATGCCCATCCTCATCTTGGTGCTGTACCTGCTGCCCATGTGGACCGGCATCGACGTGATCGGCCGGTATTTCGACGTTACCGTGTATCCGCTGGCCGAGTGGTTGCTCAACTTCGCAATCGCCGGCATCTAAGGTAAACTTACAGGTCGACCGTGCAAAACGGTCGCAACATGCACCCAAACCGCGCCGCGAAGGCGCCGTCAAAGGAGGTCGAAGATGTCGTATCGCGTGTCGACGCAGGTCTACAGCGGACCATTCGACCTGCTGCTGCAGCTGGTAACCCGCCAAAAAGTTGATATCGGCGCCATCTCGATCAGCGAGGTGGCCGAGCAATACCTGGCCGAGGTCGAGCGCATTGAGGCACTGGACCTGGACGTGGCGAGCGACTTTTTGCTGGTCGCGGCAACCCTTTTGGACATCAAGGCCGCCTCGCTGGTGCCCCAGGAGGCCCCGCGCAAGACAGACGACGATGACGAGGACGACGATGACCTCGAGGAACTCAGCGCGCTCGACGGCGACGCCCTGCGCGAAGTCCTGATTCAGCGCCTGATCGCCTACAAGCAGTTTAAAGGCGCGGCGGCAGCCCTCGGCGCGCGCATGCAGGCCGAAAGCCGCATGCATCCCCGTGTGGCCGGCCCCGATCCCGAGTTTCTGGGCCTTATGCCCGACTACCTTGCCGGCATTACCCTGCGCGGCCTCGCCGTCATCTGCGCCGACCTGGACGGCAAGCGCCAGACCTTCCTGTTGGAGGCCGAGCACGTGGCACCGCATCGCGTGCCGCTCGACCTGACGGTGGCCTCGGTCGATCGCTTTACCATGACGCAACAAACCTGCACCTTCCGCGAGCTGTTGGACGGCGACGCCACCACCGAGCAGCTCGTCGTCACCTTCCTGGCCATGCTGGAGCTCGCCAAGCGCGGCTCGCTCACACTGAGCCAGGACGAGATCTTTGGAACCATTCAAATCAACCGCGTCGAGGGCGCCGAGGCATACGTGCCCGGCGAGGGCCCCGAGCTCACCGAATAGGAGCTGCAACCATGTCAACCCTTTCCACGCTGGAGGCAAACAGCCTCAAAGGCGCCCTCGAGGCGCTGCTGCTGGTGTCGAGCGACCCGGTAAGCGCACCCGCGCTGGCAGGTGCGCTGGATATCGCCCCGGGCGAGTGCGCGTCGCTTTTGGCCGAGCTCAAGGTTGAGTACGAGGAGGCCAACCGTGGCTTTCAGCTGCGCGAGGTCGCCGGTGGCTGGCGCTTGTTCACGCACCCCGCCTACCACGATGTGGTCGAGGCCTACGTGTTGAGCTGGGACACGCAAAAGCTTTCGCAGGCGGCGCTCGAGACCCTGGCCGTCATCGCCTACCACCAGCCCGTCACGCGTGAGGTGGTCAAGGGCATCCGCGGCGTCAACTCCGATGGCGTCATCGCGTCACTCGTGGACAAGGGCCTGGTGCGCGAGCTCGGTCGCGACCCCGAGCGCGGTCAGGCCATTATCTACGGCACGACCAACGCCTTCTTGGAAAAGTTCGGCCTGCGTTCCACCCGCGACCTGCCCGATTTGGAGCAGTTTGCCCCCGACGAGCAGTCGCGCCAGTTTATCCGCGAGCGCCTGAGCGGCCGCAGCATTCAGTCCACGCTCGAGGAGCAGGCCGAGGACCTGGACGAAGAGCGCGAACTGATCGATACCGATCTTGAGGACACCGATGGCGAGGAGCTTCTGCCCACCGGTGATACCTCGGAGGATATGCATGACGAGGACTAACGAAGCAGGGGAGACGCGCATCACAAGCGCCACGGGCGCCACAACGCCCGCAGGAGACGTCCAGCCCGTCTATCCGCACACCATGCGCCTGCAGCGCTTTTTGGCGCGCGCGGGCGTGGCGAGCCGCCGCGGCTCGGAGGACCTGATGACTGCCGGCCGCGTGACCGTCAACGGCCAGATCGCGACCGAACTGGGGACTAAGGTCGATGTCGACTGCGACCATATCGAGGTCGACGGCATGCCCGTCAAGCTCAATCAGGGTGCCGTGTACCTGATGCTCTACAAGCCGACCGGCTACCTCACCACCATGAGCGATCCGCAGGGGCGCCCTTGCGTGGCCGATCTGGTCCCACGCGACCGCTTTCCGGGGCTCTTCCCGGTGGGTCGCCTAGACCGCGACACCACGGGCCTTTTGCTCTTTACCACCGACGGCGACCTGTCGCAGGACCTGCTGCACCCCAGCAAGCACGTCTACAAGACCTACCAGGCGCTCGTGGACGGCCACCTGACCGATCGCGACTTGGAACCACTCCGCCGCGGCATCGAGCTCGACGACGGCCTGTGCCAGCCGGCAATCTGCCGCGTCATCAGCGCGCGCGAGGCCGAGGCCGTGGCCCCGCAAGGCATCAAGCCAGGTACCACCGCCGTCGAAGTCATCATCCGCGAGGGCCGCAAGAACCAGGTCAAGCGCATGCTGAGTAAGATTCACCACCCGGTGATCCGCCTGCACCGCTGTAACTTTGCCGGCCTGGAGCTCAAGGACGTGGCCAAGGGCTCGTGGCGCGAGCTCACCGATCGCGAGGTGCAGATCCTCAAGGCCGGCGGTATCCCGCCCAAGCAGGCCAGCTCCAAACGCGGCGCCGCGCCGGCGACCAACAACGCGAGTCGCACGCGTCACCACGGCAGCCACGGCTCCGCGCCCAAGCGCAACACCTACCGCGAGCGCTACACGAGCTAGGCAATCGCAAAGCCCCAGCGCCCGCGTCCCATACCAGCACGTCAACCACCGAAAGGAAGCATTGCATGATCGTCGCCATCGACGGCCCCGCCGGTTCCGGCAAGTCCACCATCGCCAAGGAGATCGCCCGCCAGCTGGGCTTTAACAAGCTCGACACGGGCGCCATGTATCGCGCCGTCACCTTCGCCGCGCTCGACCGCGGCATCGACCTGGACGACGAGGCGGCCATCGACGCCCTCGCCGAGCAGATCGAGATTCGCTTTACCAACGGCACCGGCGAGGACACGCGCCTGACCATCGACGGCCAGGACGCATCGGCTGCCATCCGCACCCCGCAGGTCGACGCCAACGTGTCCAAGGTCTCGGCCTACCCGGGCGTGCGCGCCGCCATGCTCATCCACCAGCGCCGCGCCGCCGAGGACCGCGACATCGTCGCCGAGGGTCGCGATATCGGCACCGTCGTGTTCCCAAACGCACAGGTCAAGGTGTTCCTGACCGCCGACCCGCGCGAGCGTGCCCGTCGCCGTGTGCTGCAGCGCCACCAAAACGACGCCCAGCCGCTTACTACCGAGCAGCTCGAGGCCGAGGTCGATGAGACCCTCGACGCCCTTAAGCAGCGCGATAAGCTCGACAGCAGCCGCGAGGTCGCGCCGCTCGTTCCCGCCGAGGACGCCGTGCACGTCGACTCCACCGCCCACACCATCGACGAGGTCGTCTCGATAATCGAGGACCTCATCAACCAAAGGAGGTAGCCCATGCGCCTGTTTAAGCAGACGCCCGAGGATTACTACAACGCCCCCTACGCCGAGTTCCCGGCGCTCATCCGCGGCACCGTCGCCGTGGTCATGGGCATCTTGTGGGTTTTCTCCAAGCTCATGTGGCGCTGGAAGGTCGAGGACGCCGACCTTCTGTTTGAGCGCCAGGAAGGCCGCGGCAGCGTGGTCATCTGCAACCACACCTCGATGGCCGAGTTGCTGGCCGTGGAGACGGCGCTGTTCTTTGGCGGCCGCCGCGTGCGCCCCATCTTTAAGTCCGAGTTCGCCAAGAGCAAGATCGTGCGCTGGGCCTTTAGTCGTGTGGGCGGTATTCCCGTCGAGCGCGGCACCGCCGACATGAAGTGTCTGCGTGCCGCCCAGCATGCGCTGCAGCGCGGTGAGGACGTCCTGATCTTCCCCGAGGGCACGCGCATTCGCTCGCGCGAGATCAAGCCCGAGGTCCACGGCGGCTTTGCGCTTATCGCCCAGATGGGTAAGGCGCCCGTCAACCCGCTCGCCATCTGCGGCTGGTCCGATATTACGCCTGCGGGCAAAAAGATCATGCGCCCTAAAAAGTGCTGGATCCGTGCCGGCAAGTCCATCTCGCTATCCGATGCTCCGGCCGAGCTCAAGCGCAAGGAGCGCCTGGCCTGGTTTGAGTCCGAGGCCATGAGTCGTGTCTACGCCATGCGCGATGACCTGTGCGCCGAGCACCCGGGCAGGTTCTAGCCATGGGCGATAAAGTCATGAATACCGTCGAGGCTATACCCGGCAAGGCAGACGCCCCCACCATCGAGATCGCTGCCCACGCCGGCACCTGCTACGGCGTGCAGCGCGCGCTCGATATGGCCCTGGCGGCAGCCCCGCAGGCGGGGGAGAACGCTCAGGTCCACACCCTGGGTCCGCTCATCCATAACCCCATCGTGGTGCGCGAGCTCGCCGAGGCAGGCGTTGGTCTGGCCGACGCCTTGGACGACGCCGCGTCGGGCACCGTGATCATCCGCGCTCACGGCGTGGTGCCGCAGGTGATCGATGCCGCACGCGGGCGCGGCCTTACCGTGGTCGATGCCACCTGCCCCTACGTCAAGAAGGTCCACGTGGCGGCCGAGCGCCTGGTGCGCGAGGGCTACCACGTGATCGTCGTGGGCGAGCCGGGCCATCCCGAGGTTGAGGGCATCCTGGGCCACGCCGGCGATGACGCACAGGTCGTGAGCTGTGCCGGCGACGCCGACGAGCTAACGCTCAATGGCAAGGTGGGCCTCGTTGTGCAGACCACCCAGACCGCGCAGAACTTGGCCGAGGTCGTGGCCGCCATCACCCCCCGCGTGCAGGAACTGCGCGTGATCAATACCATCTGCGCCGCCACAAGCGAGCGTCAGCAGGCGGCCGCAACCCTCGCCAACCGCTGTGATTGCATGGTCGTCGTGGGCGGCAAAAATTCGGGCAACACCCGCCGCCTGGCGCAGATTTGTGCTGATGCCTGCGAGCACACGCATCACATCGAGGAGGCGTCCGAGATCGAGGCCGCGTGGTTTGTCAACGCACGCCACATCGGCATCACCGCCGGAGCCTCCACCCCGCAAGAACACATCGAGCGCGCCGTCGAGCGCATCAAGGAGCTTTGCCGCTAATCATGGACCAGACCGTACCCGCATACGCCGCCGAGGTGGCCGATTACGGGCGCAGCCGCGACCCCGAGCCGGGTGAGGGCGCGCTCGTTAAAAACGTGCGCCCCGAATCGCCCGCATGGGATGTGGGTATTGAGCCGGGCATGCGCGTGCTTACGGTCAACGGCGAGCAACTGACCGATATGATCGTGTGGCTCTGGGAAGCAGATGACGACACCGTCGAGCTGGAGGTTTTCGATCCGCGTGACGGCACCGTCACCCCCGTTGAGCTCGATCGCTTTCCCGGCGAGGACTGGGGCCTGGAGTTCGATGGACCCATCTTCGATGGCATGCGTACCTGCGTAAACGCCTGCGTGTTCTGCTTTATGACCATGCTGCCCAAGGGCGGCCGCTCCACACTCTATATTCGCGACGACGACTACCGCCTGAGCTTTTTGCAGGGCAACTTTGTCACGCTCACGAACCTCACCGACGATGATGTTCAAAACGTCATTCAACGCAACATGAGCCCCATGAACGTGTCGGTCCATGCCGTAAGCCCCGACGTCCGCCGCCGCATGATGGGCCGCAACGCTCAGCGCGGCATGGACGTGCTCGAGGCCATCATGGCCGCCGGCATCGAGATTCACGCGCAGATCGTGTTGTGCCCCGGCATGAACGACGGCGAGGAGCTGCAGAAGACTCTGCGCTTTTGCGAGGAGCACGAGCAGATCACGAGCCTGGGCATCGTGCCGTTGGGCTTTACCAAGCACCAGAATCGCTTTACTTGGTCATACAGCGACAAGCCCGAACTGGCGCGCGAGACCATCGCCATGATCCGACCCTTCCAGGACCGCGCATTCGAGCGCTTTGGCCGCCACACCTTCCAGATGAGCGACGAATTCTACCTGGATGCCGGCATCGAGCCGCCCGAGGCGGACTTTTACGACGGCTACCCGCAGTACTACGACGGCATCGGCATGATCCGCTCCTACCTGGACGAGACCGACAACGTGCTCACCGCCGATGCCGAGCGCCTGCGCCGTGTTCGCGAGGCAATCTCCGCCCGTGGCCAGTGCCTGCTGTGCCTCTCGGGCGCCAGCGCACGCGATACGGTAGCGCGTTTTGTGGAATCGCCGCAGGGCCTTTCCGGCACCGTCACGGCCATCAAGAACCGCTACTTTGGCGGTAACGTAGACGTGACCGGCCTCATCGTCGCGAGCGATATCCTGGAGCAGCTCCCGCAGGACCTGTCGGGGGTTATGCTCTTTGTGCCTAAGCTCATGTTCAACGCCGACGGTATGACCCTTGACGAGTATCATCGTGACGAATTACTCGCAAGCCTTACCGGTCGCGGCGCCGAGGTTCATGTGGTATCGACCATGCCGCACGAGCTGCTCGATACCCTGGAGCACATCCTTGGCATAACGCCCGCCAATTCAACTATTCCCGCTGACCCTAACCATTAAAGGAGAGCAGATGAAACCTATCGTCGCCGTCGTCGGACGCCCCAACGTGGGCAAGTCCACGCTCGTTAACCGCCTGGCCCAGACCTCGGACGCCATCGTCCACGAGTCCCGCGGCGTCACGCGCGACCGCTCGTATCACACGGCCGATTGGAACGGCCGCGAGTTCACCATCGTCGACACAGGCGGCATCGAGCCACTCAAGAGCGACGACGTCTTTGCCACGTCCATCCGCGACCAGGCCCTTGCCGCCGCCGAGGAAGCTGCCGTCATCCTGTTTGTGGTCGACGGCCGCACCGGCGTCACCGAGGAGGACGAGTCGGTCGCTCGCATGCTCAAACGCTGCGACAAGCCGGTCTTTCTGCTGGTGAACAAGCTAGACAACCCCGACCGCGAGAATGACAACATCTGGGAGTTCTATTCGCTCGGCGTCGGTGAGCCCACGCCACTGTCGGCCCTTCACGGCCACGGCACGGGCGACCTGCTCGACGACATCGTGGCCCTGTTACCCGAGGAAGAGGACGAGGTCGCCGACGAGTTCCCCGACGCGCTCAACGTCGCCATCATCGGCCGCCCCAACGCCGGTAAGTCCTCGCTGTTCAACCGCATCCTGGGGGCCGACCGCTCCATCGTATCCAACATCGCCGGCACCACGCGCGATGCCATCGACACCGTCGTCGAGCGTGACGGCAAGCACTACCGCATGGTCGACACCGCGGGCATTCGCAAGAAAAGCACCGTGTACGAGAACATCGAGTACTACTCCATGGTCCGCGGCCTGCGCGCCATCGATCGCGCCGACGTGGCGCTGCTCGTCGTCGACGCCTCCGTGGGTGTCACCGAGCAGGATCAAAAAGTCATGGGCTTGGCCATCGAGCGCGGCTGCGCCATTGTGGTGCTGCTCAACAAGTGGGACCTGCTCGACGACGACCGCAAGCGCGAGGCCTGTATGGAGACCGTCGACCGCCGTCTGGGCGTCATGGCTCCCTGGGCCCAGTACCTGCGCATCTCGGCCCTGACCGGTCGCAGCGTCGAGAAGATCTGGGCGATGGTCGACGCTGCCGAAAAGACGCGCTCGCAAAAGATCACCACCTCGCGCCTCAACACGTTCCTCACCGACCTGCGCGAGTTCGGCCACACCGTGGTGGACGGCAAGCGTCGCCTGCGCATGCACTACGTGACCCAGACGGGAGTCAACCCGCCGACGTTTACGTTCTTCGTCAACCACAGCGACCTGGTCAACGACACCTACCAGCGCTACGTGGAGAACCGTATGCGCTCGACCTTCGATTTTTCCGGCACGCCCATTCGACTCTTCTTTAGGAAGAAGGAGCAAAAGGATGCATAATCCGATTCTGCTGACCGCCATCTGCGCCGTGGTCTCGTTCTTTATCGGAGCGATTCCGTTTGGCCTGATCCTGGGCCGCGTGTTCAACCACACCGACATTCGCAAGGCGGGCTCCGGCAACATCGGCACCACCAACGCCCTGCGCGTAGCCGGCCCCAAGGTAGCCGCGCTCACGCTGCTGCTCGACTGCCTTAAGGGCGCCATCTGCGTCCTTATCGCCCGTCCGCTCATCGCGGGCGTGGGCTACGGCTTCCCTGTGAGCATCATGGCGCCTGGAGCCCCCGGCGACTGGATGCTCGGCGTCATCTGCCTGGCTGCCGTGTGGGGCCACATCTTCTCGCCTTACCTCAACTTCCATGGCGGCAAGGGTATCGCCGTGGGCTTGGGTGTCATCCTCGCCTGGTACTGGCCCACCGGACTTTCTCTACTGGGCATGTTTATCGTGGCCGTCGCCATCACCAAGTTTGTGTCGGTAGGCTCGCTTGCCGCGGCCATCGGTCTTCCCATCGCCGTCTGCGCGGTCTTTCCGTACGGCAGCCTGGGACTAAAGTTCTGCATGGCGATGATCGGCATCACCGTGGTGTGGGCCCATCGCGCGAACATCAAAAAGCTCATGTGCGGTAAGGAGTCCAAGCTCTCGTTTACCAAGCGCGTCACCGAGCCCGACGATAAGTAGGAGAGAGTCATGAATGTTGCGCTGATTGGCTCCGGCTCCTGGGGAACCGCCGTCGCCGGCCTTGCCGCCGCGCGAGCCGAGCGCGTGACCATGTGGGCCCATAGCGAGCAGACGGCCGCCGGCATTAATGGCAAGCATCGCAACCCCCGGTATCTGGTGGGATATGAGCTGCCCGGCAACGTCGTCGCCACCACGGACCTGTCGCAGGCGCTCGACGGCGCCGACGCCATTATCTTTGCCGTGCCCTCCACACACCTGCGAAGCGTATGTCATCAGGCAGCGCCCTTCATCGCCGCCGACACCCCGGTGCTCTGCCTTACCAAGGGCATTGAGCCCGAGTCTGGCCTGCTCATGAGTGAGGTTATCGCCAGCGAGATCGGCAACGAGGCACGCGTGGCGGCGCTCTCGGGCCCCAACCATGCCGAGGAGATCTGCCGCGGCGGGCTCTCGGCCGCCGTCATCGCCAGCGAAGACCCGCAGATTGGGGAGACCTTTAAGGACCTGCTCCTATCCACGGCCTTCCGCATCTACCTGTCGCAGGACATGACCGGTGTCGAGGTTTGCGGCGCTATGAAAAACGTCATCGCCATCGTGTGCGGTATCTCCGCCGGCTCCGGCGCGGGCGACAACACGCTCGCCCTCATCATGACGCGTGGTCTGGCCGAGATCAGCCGCCTGGTACACGCCCGCGGCGGTCAGGCCATGACCTGCATGGGTCTTGCCGGCATGGGTGACCTCATTGCCACCTGCACCTCCGAGCATTCGCGCAACCGCACCTTTGGCTACGAGTTTGCCCACGGCGTTTCGCTCGACGAGTACCAGACGCGCACGCATATGGTGGTTGAGGGTGCCGTCGCCGCCCGCAGCGTGAGCGAGCTCGCCCGTTCACTGGGCGTAGACATTCCGCTCACCTTTGCCGTGGAGCAAACGCTCTACAACGGTGTTACTTTGGATAGGGCGCTCGAGATTCTCACCGACCGCGTCCCATCGCAGGAGTTCTACGGACTCACCGATTAGCGCAGAAAGGCTACTACCATGGGTTCCATTAAAATCGCTCCGTCCATCCTTTCGGCCGACATGGCCAACCTCAAAGGCGACCTCGACAAGATCGTCGGCGCAGATTACGTTCACTTCGACGTGATGGACGGTCACTTTACCGGCAACCTCACCTTTGGCGTTGACATCCTCAAGGCCGTCAAGCGCTCCACCGACGTACCGGTCGACGCGCACCTTATGGTGTCGAACCCCGACGAGACCGTCGATTGGTACGCCGACGCCGGTGCCGATATGATCACCGTGCACTACGAGGCCTCCACGCACCTGCACCGCACGCTTACGCATCTGCAGCAGCGCGGCGTCAAGGCCGGTGTGGTGCTCAACCCCGCCACGCCCGTCTGCGTGCTCGAAAGCATCATCGACGTTGTCGACATGGTGCTGCTGATGAGCGTGAACCCCGGCTTTGGCGGCCAGAGCTTTATCCCGGGCACTCTGCCTAAGCTGCACGAGCTTACGGCCATGTGCGAGCGCCACGGCGTGTCGCCTCTGATCGAGGTCGATGGCGGTATCTCTTCCAAGAACATCGCCGAGGTCGTCAAGGCCGGCGCCAACGTGCTCGTAGCCGGCTCCGCCGTATTTAAGTCCGAAGATCCCGCCGCCGAGGTTGCGCTTCTGCAGAAGCTGGGCAACGAGGCTGCACAGGAGGCATAAACCCTTATGACCGCAGGTCAAAACCGCATACCCGTGAATCTTGACTATGCCGCCTCGACGCCCATGCGCGCCGAGGCGCTCCTTGCGCAGCGCGAATATGACGACAGCGAGCTTGCCGGCGTGAACCCCAACTCGCTGCATTCGCTCGGCCGCAAGGCCGCCGCGCGCCTGGAGGTGGCACGTCGCGAGATTGCCCGTAGCTTTGGCGCGCGCGTTCGCCCGTCCGAGATCATCCTTACCAACGGCGGCACCGAGGCCAACCAGCTGGCGCTCCTCGGTCTTGCCGAGGGCGCTCGTCAGCGCGACCGCAAGCGTAACCGCGTGATCGTATCTGCCATCGAGCACGATTCGATCCTGGACAACCTGCCGCTGCTGCGCGCCGCCGGCTTTACCGTCGACCTAGTGCAGCCCTGCCGTGCGGGCTACATCGAGCTTGCCGCGCTGAGCGACTTGCTCGGCGACGACGTCGCGCTCGTGAGTATCATGGTCGCCAACAACGAGACCGGCGTGGTGCAGCCTATCCGCGAGCTTGCCGCGGCTGCGCACACCGCAGGCGCCCTGTTCCACACCGATGCCATCCAGGGCTATCTGCATATTCCGCTCGATGCCGCCGAGCTGGGTGTCGACGCCATGTCCGTCGCCGCCCACAAGATTGGCGGTCCCGTTGCCTCCGGCGCGCTCTACGTTAAGACTCGCACGCCGCTGCGCCCCCGCATCTTTGGCGGCGGACAGGAAGCCGGACGTCGTGCCGGCACGCAGGACCTGCGCACACAGCTCGCCTTTGCCGCTGCCGCCCGCACGCTGACGCCCCATGTGGCCCAGGAGCGCGAGAAGCTGCAAGCCCTTTCCGACAAGCTCTACGCCACGCTTACGGCCCATCCGCGCATTCACGCCACCATGGGTGACTACACGCATGCCGACCGTCTGCCCGGCATGGTATCGATCTACATTGACGGCATGGACTCCGAGGAGCTCATCATCAAGCTCGACGCCGCCGGCTTTGAGGTGTCGGCCGGATCGGCTTGCTCGAGCGGCAGCATGGACCCGAGTCACGTGCTCAGCGCCATGGGCATTGGTCGCGAGCAGGCGCTGGGCGCACTGCGCATCTCCTTCGATGACCGAGTGAATCCGAGCGATCTGGACTACTTTGCCCAGACGCTGCTCTCGATCGTAGGTGCCGCATGATCGTCGCCGAACTTGAACGCGCGCTGCTGGCGCGCTACCCCAAGGCGGATGCCGAGGGCTGGGATCATGTTGGGCTATCTGTGGGAGATCCCGCTGTAGAGATCACCGGTGTTGCCTGCGCACTCGACGCGACCGAGGCCAACGTGCGCCGCGCTCTCGAGGCCGGCGCCAACGTGCTGCTGACGCATCATCCCATCTATATCAAGGCGCCCGAGGCCTTTTGTCCGGCCGCATCCGCGCGTCCCCAGTGCAGCGCTGCGCTGTACGAGGCAGCTCGTTGCGGCGTGAGCATCATCTCGCTTCACACCAACCTGGACCGCTCGCACGAAGCGCGCGTTCGCCTGAGTGAGCTGCTGGGCGCTGAGCCCATGAGCTCGTTGGAGCATGTGGACGAGCCCGAGGCCTGCGGCCTGGGCGCGTTAGCAACGCTCAACGAACCGTGCACGCTGCGCGACCTTGCCACGCGCGCCGCCACGGCGTTTGGCAGCGACCCCCGTGTTTGGGGCGAGGCCGATTACCCGTGCCGGACCGTTGCCATTCTGGGCGGCTCCCTGGGTGACTTTGGAGAGCTTGCCATTGCCGCCGGTGCGGATGTTGTCGTGACGGGCGAGGCGGGCTACCACGTGGCGCAAGACCTTGCCTTGCGCGGGCTGCCAGTGGTTTTGCTCGGCCATGACCGCTCCGAGGAGCCGTTCGTTGATATATTGATGAACTCTGCAGTTGACGCCGGGGTCGACCCCCGTCATGCGATTAAAATACTGAACCCTTGCCAATGGTGGACTGTGACAAAAGGAGAGAACTTATGAGCGCCGGCGCTACGCTACTCAAGCTGCAACAGATCGATTTGGAGCTCGCCCGCAACAAGAGCGAACTTGCCAATATGCCGGAGCTCAAGGAGCTCGCTTCCAAGCGCAAGACCTACGTTAAGCTCAAGGCCGAGATGACCAAGCTCTACGCCCAGCGCAAGGACCTGGATATTGAGCTAGACGATCTCAACACCACCGAGATCCAGACCAACAACGCCATCGAGGCCGCCAAGAAGCGCCACGTCGACGGCTCTGACTACCGCGAGGTTCAGGACCTGGAGAACGAGCTCGCCACCTTGGCCAAGCGCTTGGACAAGATCGAGCACACTCGCAAGGACGTCGTCATCGCCCATAAGGAGGCGCTCGACCGCGAGGCTCGCGCGCAGGCCATCATCGCCAAGTTCGAGGAGGGCGTGAAGGCCGACACCAAGGCCGCCCGCGCCAAGGCCGCCGACCTCCAGGCACAGATTGATGCCGCCACTAAGGAGCGCACCGCGCTTGCCGCCACGCTGCCGACCGACGTGCTTACCGATTACGAGCGCCTGCTCAAGCAGTTCCGCGGCCTGGCCGTCGAGACCATCAAGGGCAACATCCCCACGGTCTGCCACACCGCGCTGCAGGCTTCGTCCATGAGCGACCTCAACCACGACGGTAGTGAGATTACGCACTGCCCGTACTGCCACCGCCTGCTCGTGCTCCCTAGCAAGGAAGCTTAACGATGACGGCGGCACCCAACAATTCAATGCAACTTGAGGGAAAAACGATCCTGCTGGGCATTACCGGCGGGATCGCCGCCTATAAGTCGTGCAATATCGTGCGTCTGTTGCAAAAGCGCGGCGCGCGCGTCAAGGTCGTTATGAGCGAGCATGCCACCGAGTTTGTGGGCCCGCTCACCTTCCGCGCCCTCACCAACGAGCCGGTCGCTGTAGGTCTGTTCGACGACCCTTCCGACCCCATCCACCACATTTCGCTGGCGCAGGAGCCCGATCTGGTGGTCGTGGCGCCCGCTACGGCCAATATCATCGCCAAGATGGCCAACGGCATCGCCGATGACCTCATCTCCACAACGCTGCTTGCCACGCCGCGACCCATCGTGATCGCCCCCGCCATGAACAACGGCATGTGGAAGGCGCCGGCGACGCAGGCCAATATGGCCACGCTGCGCGAGCGCGGCGTTCACGTGGTTGGCCCCGGTAGTGGCTACCTTGCCTGCGGCGACGTTGACACGGGACGCATGAGCGAGCCCGAGGACATCGTCGAGGCCGTCTGCGAGGTGCTCAACCCCGCCCCCCAGGACCTTGCGGGCAAGCGCATCGTGATTACCGCCGGCCCCACGCACGAACCGATCGACCCTGTGCGCTTCATCGGCAACCGGTCGTCGGGCAAGATGGGCATCGCCCTGGCGGGGGAGGCCGCTCGCCGCGGCGCTGCGGTCACGCTTGTGCTGGGACCGACATCGCTCGATGTTCCCCGCGGCGTGGAGTGCGTGCGCGTGCAGACCGCCGCAGAGATGCTGCAGGCGGCTCTGAGCGCCTTCCAGACGGCCGATGCGGCCATTTGCGCGGCCGCTGTCGCCGACTACACGCCCGCGGCCCCTGCCGACCATAAGCTCAAAAAGGCCCACGAGCGCCTGGATCGCATCGAACTGGTCGAGACGGTCGATATTTTGGCCGAGCTCTCGCGCCAAAAGGGAGGGCGGTGCGTGATCGGCTTTGCGGCAGAGACTGATAACGTCGTGGAGTACGCGCAGCGAAAGCTCGCCCGCAAGGGTTGCGATGCCATTATTGCCAACGATGTCTCGCGCGCCGATTCGGGCTTTGGAACCGACACCAACAAGGCTTGGATCGTGAGCACAGCGGGTACGCAAGAACTTCCCGTGCTAACAAAACCCCAGCTCGCAGATACAATTTTGGACTTGCTTCAAAATTTGTAAAAAAGTTCTTGCACAAGGGCAAAGTTTCGGGTTAATATACTCCCTGTTGCGAGCGAGAGCAGCGCAACAAACAAAAGCTTCGGGACGTGGCGCAGCTTGGTAGCGCACTTGACTGGGGGTCAAGGGGTCGCTGGTTCGAATCCAGTCGTCCCGACCAGAAGTTTGCAGGTCAGGCACCTAGTGCCTGACCTTTTTTGTTTTAAGCAATTGCTTATTTTGATTAAGCAACAGGGTGCCAAAAATCTAGCCACGCGATAATCGCCTTTTACGGTTACTTGCGCGTTTTGCACGCGCTTGAGCCGATTTATTAACGCGTTATGAATCTACATACGCGTAGCTGGTATACAGCCGAGTAAGGGCTGTATTTATCGCGGCGATTTACACAGATATAGCGACTGTAACGAACAAGCGTGTCGCCGTATTTATTCCAGCAGTTCACTTGATCGGTGGACAAGTGGGCTGTTGCAACGAAACGCAAACCAGGATGGGCTCTATACGAGGACGCGCAGGGGTAATGGCGGGGGAGTGCGGCAGGCGCTCTGAGAGCCGCTTTATGACCCCATGTCTCCTTAACTCGATAATTTGTGTTTCAAGCCACGAATCGGTCGAGCAATTGCCAAAAGAAAGGCCCATGCAGGATTGCACGGGCCTTACATCAGATCAAATTTGAGCTAGAAGCACCAAGCGGGGCAGACGCAACACTATCTCGTCGCGGCCTCGGCGAGCGACATATCGTAGTCGAGGTAGAGGTCGAGGAAGTCGTCAGATCCCGCACAGGGGGACCGCGATGGTGGCCACCGCGCCGCCCGAGGGACTGTTGGCGAGCGAGACGGAGCCCCCGTGGGCGCTCGCGGCCTCGGAGGCGGCGT
>ERZ507062.56-NODE-56-length-79834-cov-13.5312_pt1 | contig 79834 bp, 69 predicted proteins | sample MGYA00513786_ERZ507062 | MGnify/ENA metagenome assembly ERZ507062 | reverse complement strand
CGAACGTGTTTGAGGCGAACGCCGAGTTTGAGCGTAGTTCCTTTGCTTTTAGGTGATTCTGACTCTCTTAGTGTTTCTTATGGTATGGAACCTGAACAAGAAGCCTTATCTATTGTTTCCTTCAAGGACTGAGAGGCCGCTTTCCCAGTTAATAAATTAAATCCCAATTTACTTTTTGGCTTCCAGCCTCTCCGCCCAAAGCTTATCTGCCATTTTGGTCCAGGCTTCGGCATAAGGTTTGCATTTATCGCAGAGATGCTGTACATCTTCCGGTGACTGTGGATCGGTAGAGTGAGCACCGGTCTCTTTTACCATCTTTGGTAAGCATTCCGGATTCTCAAGCATTGGACATGGGCGCAGCATGTTGTCATTGAAAGGCTGTCCTTTTCGGTATGCCTGGAAGATTGGACTCTTTAATGCATCCAGAAGACTGACTTCATGGATATTGGCATTCGAATAATGGATGAATACACAAGGATCCACATCTCCGGCTGCATTGATGTGCAGGTAGTAACGTCCGCCCGCGATACATCCGCCGATGTATTCCGCATCATTCTGGAAGTCCAGACTGAAGATTGGTTTGGAGCTTCTGAAAGCACGGATACGTTCGTATACAGCTTTTCTCTGCTCTGGATTTGGCATAAGTTCCGGAGCGGCGTCATTTCCAACTGGCATATAGTGGAAGAACCAGATGAATAACGCACCGGCTTCGATGATCATATCGTAGAATTCTTCACTTGTAATATCTTTGTAGTTCATACTTGTATAACAGGTTGAGATACCAAATGGGAGGTTGTGTTCTTTTAATAACTGCATAGCATGTTTTACTTTATCAAACACACCAGGACCACGGCGTCCGTCATTGGCAGTTTCAAATCCTTCCAGACTGATTGCAGGAACGAAGTTCTTAACTCTTAACATTTCCTGACAGAATTCTTCATCGATCAGTGTACCATTTGTGAAAGATAAGAATTCACAGTCAGGATGACGTTCGCAGATTGTGATGATATCTTTTTTACGTACCATTGGTTCCCCACCGGTATAGATATACATGTATGTACCAAGTTTCTTTCCCTGTGTTACGATGTCATCGATCGTTTCGAGAGAAAGATTCAGTTTATGTCCGTATTCTGCAGCCCAGCATCCGGTACAGTGCAGGTTACAGGCTGAAGTCGGATCTAATAAAATCGCCCAAGGAACATTACAGTCTTCTTTTTCCTCGGTTTCCTTCTGAAGAGCAGAACCCTTCAAAGAAGCGTTAACAATAAAGTTTGTAAAGAAAGTTTTTCGTACACCTGGATCCAGCTCCCATACTTTCTGTGCAAGCTGATACCAATTACCTTTTTCGGCGATACCCTGACGGATCGCATTACGCTGACTTTCATACCAGCCTTCTGGTGCAGCCTTGTCAACGATACTCATAACCTTTGGAATATTAGTTTCAGGATCCTTATCCATGTAGTTAAGTGCTGCCTGAATAGCGGAAGCAAAGGCGGCGTTTTTTACTGTGTCTACAACATTCATAGTGTTACCTCCTCATTTTACTGCATTATATTCTCTTTGCAGTTACCTTATCTTAAAACTTTTGATTTTCAGATTCAAGCAAATGCGACATTAATCGTATATTGTCGTATTTTGGCAATTGCCATGCAAAAAGAATCAGCGTTTATTCAGGCATTGGGCAAATGATAGTTCCTAATTTTTGCAGTTGGAATCTTCATTACCGGAATCTGATAGCGTATGTCCGTTTAAGGAAATATCTGTTGTTGTCTCGTCTCCATAGACCAGGGAAGCTGCGTAATGTTCAAGCTTTTCTACCAGTGCACGGGAGGCTTCATCAATGGAGTAATAAGTGCCGGATTCAAATCTGGCTGCAGCCGGAAAGCAGAAGAGCGGCCATAAGACAAGGCAGTGCGAGTACATGTAGATGTTTCATGAGAAATCCCCCTTTTCATAAAATAAATCTTGTTCTCCGAATTATAACATAGGTCGCTTTTGTGCTTCAAATTGTAAATTGTACTTATAAAAAAACGAACTTTTTTAATTATACTTATAAAAAGGGGTGGAAAAATAAGAAGGTTTTATATATAATAGGGATAGAAACGTTCAAAACCACATAGGAAAAGGAGATGTATTCATGGAAATGTTATCAATCGAGAAGGAACTGCAGGGCAATTCTTACCCGGGACGTGGCATTATTATAGGAAAGAGTGCAGATGGGACCAAAGCTGTAACTGCTTACTTTATTATGGGAAGAAGTGAGAACAGCCGTAACCGTGTGTTTGTAGAAGAAGGGGAAGGCATCCGCACACAGGCATTTGATCCATCCAAACTGACTGATCCAAGCCTGATCATTTATGCACCGGTACGAGTACTTGGCAACAAGACGATCGTAACCAACGGAGATCAGACAGATACCATCTACGAGGGCATGGACAAGCAGCTTACATTTGAACAGTCACTCAGAAGCCGTGAATTCGAACCAGACGGACCGAACTACACACCTAGAATTTCTGGTGTTATGCATATTGAAAATGGAATATTTAACTACGCAATGTCAATCCTAAAGAGCAACAACGGCAATCCGGAAAGCTGCAACCGTTATACATTCGCATATGAGAATCCTGCAGCAGGAGAAGGACATTTCATTCATACATACAAATGTGACGGCAATCCGCTTCCGAGCTTTGAAGGAGAACCAAAACTGATTGCAATTCCGGATGATATGGATGCATTTGCCGACAGCTTATGGAACAGCCTGAATGCGGACAACAAAGTATCATTATTCGTACGCTATATTGATATCGCGACAGGTACATATGAGACAAAGATCATCAATAAGAACCAGTAAGAGGAATCGATAAGGAGAATAGATATGAACGAATTAGAACTGAAATATGGATGTAATCCGAACCAGAAACCTTCCAGAATCTATATGGAAGACGGAAGTGAACTGCCGATCAAGGTTCTGAATGGAAGACCGGGATATATCAATTTCCTGGATGCATTTAACGGATGGCAGCTTGTAAGTGAGTTAAAGAAAGCAACCGGACTTCCGGCAGCTACATCATTCAAGCATGTATCTCCTGCAGGTGCCGCAGTCGGACTTCCACTGAGTGATACGCTTGCAAAGATCTACTGGGTAGATGATCTCGGAGAATTATCTCCGCTTGCATCTGCATACGCAAGAGCAAGAGGCGCAGACCGTATGTCTTCTTTCGGAGATTTTATTTCTCTGTCTGATGTATGTGACGTGGATACTGCTAAACTGATCAAACGTGAAGTATCCGATGGTGTGATCGCTCCTGGATATGAACCGGAAGCGCTGGAAATCTTAAAAGCAAAGAAAAAAGGAAACTACAATGTAATCCAGATCGATCCGGATTATGTACCGGCTCCGATCGAACACAAGCAGGTATTCGGTGTTACATTTGAGCAGGGAAGAAATGAATTAAAGATTGACGATGATTTCTTCTCAAATATCGTGACAGAGAACAAAAAACTGACAGAGCAGGCTAAGATTGATCTGGCAATCTCTATGATTACATTAAAATATACACAGTCCAACTCTGTATGTTTCGTAAAAGACGGACAGGCAATCGGTATCGGTGCAGGACAGCAGTCCAGAATCCATTGTACACGTCTTGCAGGAGGCAAAGCAGATAACTGGTGGCTCAGACAGTCACCGCAGGTTATGAATCTTCCATTCGTAGATGGAATCAGACGTGCAGACAGAGACAATGCGATCGATCTCTATATGGGAGACGATTACATGGACGTGCTTGCAGACGATGCATGGCCGGCAATCTTCAAAGAAAAACCGGAAGTATTCACAAGAGAAGCCAAGAGAGAATGGCTGGACAAACTGACCGATGTTGCACTTGGCTCAGATGCATTCTTCCCATTTGGGGATAATATCGAGCGTGCGCATAAGAGTGGTGTAAAATACATTGCACAGCCGGGTGGATCCGTACGTGATGACAATGTAATTGCAACATGTAATAAATATGATATGGTGATGTCATTTACCGGAATCCGTTTATTCCATCACTAATCGGGATATAATATAAGAGACACATCCTAAAGTTGATACTATATATGTCGCAGAAAGCGGGAAGGTTACGTAAGAGCGTAGCTTTCTCGTTTTTTAGATACCAAAGTATTCAGGAATAAAAGAGTTACGGGAGTTACTATATATCATATTTATATATCGAGTATATTTGGTTTTTATACAAATAGAGGAAAATGTAGTACGATTTCGGTATCTATATAGCATTTGTTTCTTCAAAAACGATTCTAAATAGGCTAAAATAGGAGAAAAGAAAGAAGGCGATGCAATTGTCAACGATGGAACTGTTAATCGTATCCGTTGGATTATCGATCGATGTATTTGTGGCGGCGGCCTATATGGGAGCCGGATTTTCAAAGATCAGATGGAAGAATCTGGTCCTCTTAAGCGTTCTGTTTGGCGGTATCCAGCTTGGGGTACTGGTACTTGGAAACCTGATCACATTGCTGCCGTTACTGTCTATTACCAGAACGAAGACGGTGGCTGACAGATGGGAAGGTCTAACAGTGCTGATCTTTGCGGCACTTGGCATCTATATGATCCTCAAAGGAATCCGTAAAAAGAAGGTGTTGGAACGCAGAAAAGATGAGATCGAATGGAAGAAAACAACGCTTCTTGCACTGGTAACGAGTGTCGATGCATTCTTTGCCGGAATGGGACTTGGATTCCTGGATACAGCCATGATCGAAGAGTCATTGGTGTTATTCCCGGTAACGGTTCTGGAAGCGGTAATCGGTATATTTGCAGGATACAGACTGGGACTGAAAGAAAACAGACGTGCATACTGGGTCGGGGGAGCACTCCTTTTACTTGCCAGTTTCGACGTAATTCTCCATTATTATACGTAAAAAATGGAGCAATTTGACGGTAGATTTTGCCGGATAGCAGGGGTATAATAATTTACTACAAGTTATCTGAGAAAAATTAAGGTGATGAGATGGAGCGCAAAAGTGAATTAACAAAAGCACTATTAGGAGAAAAATTTAAAGAACTGGTGGCGAAAAAAGGATTTGAAAAACTGACGATCAAGATGATCACAGATGCAGCAGGGGTGATACGTCCGACGTTCTATAATTATTTTCAGGACAAATACGAAGTGATGGAATGGCTTCTGTGGGAAGACGTATTTAAAGAAGTCTCAGAACTTATGGAGCAGGAACATGTAATGGAGTCTCTGCAGCTTTTGTTCCAGAGATTTGGAGAAGACAAGACTTATTACGAAAAGGTATTTGAAGTAACAGGGCAGAATTCCTTTGAGGAGATGCTGTATGGACAGGTTTTCCATATGGAAGAAATTCTGGTAAAGCATCATCCGTTAAAACACTTAAGTAATATGCCACACGTCGACGAAAAGGTATTTCTGGAATTTCATGCAATATCATTGGTGAATGGACTGAAATATTGGCTTATTAGGGAAAGCAAAAATATTTCGTCAGGGGAGGCAATGGAATTTTACCGTTATATGATGTCACATTCGATTCTGGATCTGTTGGATATTGAAAAAACGGAGAAGAAAAAGTAAAGGGTTTCACTACACAGAGTGGAACCCTTTTCCTATAATCTCGCTGGTATTGGATATCAGTAAGAATGCACCAGTTGTATGAGCTTTTATGAAATTACGAAGCTTGATTGCTTCATTTGGACTAAGTACAGTCAGGATGATATATTTGTCATCGCCTGTGAAGGCACCCTGTGCGAGTACGATTGTTGCACCTCGTTTCAGGTCATTTTTGATAAATTCACAGATTGGTTCCGGCTCGCTGCATACCACGTGGAAATACTTCGAGCGGTTCAGACTTTCAATCAGACTGTCGATCAGTGTCGAACGCATCGTAAGACCGAGCAGTGAATAAAGACCCGTCTTAATGTCAAATACGAAGAAACCGGCGATTGTGAATAAGATATCGGAAGCAAGCAAGCCTTTTCCGATGTCAACGCTGGTGTATTTCTTCAATATCATGGCAATAACATCCGTGCCCCCGCTGGATGCTCCGATATTGAACAGAATGGCCGAACCGATGGCAGGAAGTACAATCGCGAAGATCAGTTCCAGCAATGGTTCGTTGGTAAGCGGGTGGCTCATTGGATAGATACGTTCCAGTCCGGACAGCGTGACAGAAAGTAGGATACTACTATATGCAGTCTGTGCAGCAAATTTTTTCCCGAGAACGAAAAGCCCTATGATCAGAAGGAGCATATTCGCAATGAAGGAAAAATCACTGGCCGAAAGAGGAGTGAACTTGGCAACGAGTACCGCAAAACCGGTGATACCGCCAAACGTGAAGTTGTTGGCGAACTTGAAAAAGTAGATACCCACTGCCATGATCAGTGTACTGCCAGTGAGTAGTGCAAAGTTTTTTAAATGTTCTTTCATTTGAAAAATTCCCCAGTTTTCCTTTTGTAATTATTTGGATATGAAAGAAATTATGAAAGAAATCTTTCATATCCTCAATGATTGTAACGCTCACGTATAGAAAAGTCAACGGATTGGTGGTATATTATTAAGAGACAAAATATTCAGAAAAATGACCGGGAGGATAAGAAAAAATGAAACTTTTTTGGCAGAAGGCAGAAGTACAGAAATTTGAACACGCAAAAGATTTCGCAGAAGAATATAATATAGGTAAGAATGATTTTATTCTTGCAAGTAAAAGTACATATGAGACATATTTTGCGCCACTTGGACTGGAAGCACATGTGGAATTTAAAAGTAAATATGGAAAAGGCGAGCCTACAGATGTGATGATCGATGCATTGCTGGCAGATTTCCGTAAGACGGATTGTGACAGAATTATTGCAATCGGAGGAGGAGCTGTTATCGATATGGCGAAGATCCTGGTGCTTGCAGGAGATTATAGTGCGGAAGAAATCTTTGGAAGAAAGGTTCCGCTTAAGAGAGCAAAAACGTTGATCGCAGTACCAACTACGTGTGGTGCGGGTTCTGAGGTCTCGAATGTATCAATCGCAGAATTTACAAAGCTGCATACCAAAATGGGGCTTGCTGTCGACGAGATTTATGCAGACCGTGCGGTATTGATTCCGGAATTGCTGACAGGACTTCCATATTCATTTTTTGCAACGAGTGCGATCGATGCATTTATCCATGCGATTGAATCTTATGTGTCTCCGAAAGCTACTTTGTATACACAGATGTTCAGTATGAAGGCAATGGAGATGATCATGGAAGGCTTCCGTAAAATAGCAGAACATGGAGAAGCATTCCGAATGAATCTGCTGGATGACTTCCTGACGGCAAGTAATCTTGCCGGAATTGCATTTGGCAATGCCGGAACAGGAGCGGTACACGCCATGTCTTATCCGTTAAGTGGTGTCTATCATGTCACACACGGGGAAGCAAATTACCAGTTCCTTACAGCGGTATTTGCAAAATATCAGGAATTAGATCCGGATGGAAGAATAGAGAAATTAAATAGTTTTTTAAGTAATGTTTTAGAGTGCGATGCAGACTTGGTATATGTAGAGATCGGAAAACTTTTGGATCAGATCATTGCAAGAAAACCATTGCATGAATATGGAATGAAGGAAGAAGAGATCGAGAGTTTTGCTAAGACTGTAGAAGAGACACAGCAGAGACTTCTGAATCAGAGTTATGTAAAACTGACATGGCAGCAGATGGCAGAGATTTATAAAGAACTGTATTAAAGGTTGAATGGTTTATTCCGCATCGGAACATACTATCCTTCATAAGAGGAGGATAGAAATAATGTATAAGTATTTACCCATTACGGATGTATACGCAAGAGAAATACTTGATTCAAGAGGAAATCCGACGATAGAAGTGGAAGTTCTGGCAGGAGATGAATTCTGCGGTCGGGCAAGTGTGCCATCCGGTGCATCGACCGGAAAGTATGAAGCACTGGAATTACGGGATAAAGAAGAACGGTACGGAGGGCTTGGCGTACAACAGGCAGCAGATCATGTTAATGCAAGGATTGCACCGGAAGTGATAGGTATGAACGTGTTGGATCAGGCGGCAGTCGATCAGACGATGATCAGGCTTGACGGGACAAAGAACAAGTCCAATCTCGGAGCCAATGCCATGCTTGGCGTGTCTCTTGCGACTGCAAGAGCAGCGGCCGGGGCGCTTGGACTGCCGCTGTATTCGTATCTTGGCGGTACGAATGTAAAGAAACTTCCGGTTCCGATGATGAATATCATGAACGGGGGAAGACATGCAGATAATACGATCGATATTCAGGAATTTATGATCATGCCTGTAGGTGCAGGAAATTTTAAGAATGGACTTCAGATGTGTGCAGAAGTATATCATGAATTGAAACAGCTTTTGAAACAGCTGGAATATAGTACTGCAGTGGGAGATGAAGGTGGATTTGCACCGGATCTTCATAATGCGGATGAGGTTTTGCGCCTGATGGTAAAAGCGGTAGAGAAAGCAGGATACCAGCCGGGAAAAGAAGTTGCGATCGCACTGGATGTAGCTGCATCGGAATTGTATGATAAGAATTTTAAGAAATATGTTTTCGACGGTGAGGCGAAGAAAAAAGGGTACAAGATTGTCCGTTCAGCAGAAGAACTGATTGATTACTATGAGGAAATGATAGAAAAATATCCGGTTGTATCCATTGAAGATCCGTTGGATGAAGATGACTGGGAAGGATGGAAAACTCTGACAGGCAGGCTCGGAGAGCGGGTACAGTTAGTCGGTGATGATCTGTTCGTGACGAATACCCGAAGGCTTGCGAAAGGAATACGGAGAAAAGCAGCCAATGCGATACTGATCAAGGTAAATCAGATCGGGACTTTGACAGAAAGCTTTGAAGCAGTGAAGATGGCGCAGAATGCAGGATATAAGACTGTGATTTCACACCGTTCAGGAGAGACTGCAGATACCTTTATTGCAGATATTGCAGTAGCGGCAGAGGCAGGGCAGATTAAGACCGGGGCTCCATGCCGGTCAGAACGGGTGGAAAAATATAATCAATTGCTGAGGATTGAAGAAAGACTGGGAGATGTGGCTGAGTATCAGAACCCATTTGTACAAAAGACGGATGAGTTGAAAGATTCACTTGCCTTATAAGAAACCCTGTGATAAAATAAATGTGGTTTATCCGCAGGAGGTGTGAATAGTGGACATTTTAAAGATTGTATTAATGATAATATTTGCAATAGACTGTATCGCATTAACTATAGTCGTGTTAATGCAGGAAGGTAAGTCAGCAGGGCTTGGTGCCATTAGTGGTATCGCTGATACTTACTGGGGACAGAACAAGGGACGTTCTATGGAAGGTGCACTGGTGAAGTCTACAAAATTCCTTGCGATTTTGTTTATTGTACTGGCAGCAGTGTTGAATTTAAAAGTATTTGCATAGGATAGAGCATATTTTTAGAAGATGAAAGGGACACTCCTGTATGGGGGTGTCCCTTTTTCAACGATGCAGGAGAGTATATGAATATGAGTAAGAAATTTGATAAGAGAAAAAAAGTCGTCTATGACCTGATCTGCGACGATTTATATACACCGATGAAATTTAAGGAACTGGCCATGCTTCTGCGTGTGGCAAAAGAAGACAGGGATGAGCTGCGCCAGATACTGGAATCACTGGAACAGGAAGGAAAGATTTATCTTTCCAAGAGAGGAAAGTACTGTAAAGGACATGCAAAGCGTCTGACCGGCGTGTTTCGTGCAAGCCTTAAGGGATTCGGTTTTGTTGTACTGGATGAAGATGGTTCGGCAGATGTATTTATCGGAGAAGATGATATCTGTGGGGCGTTCGACGGAGACCATGTCGAGATTGTGCTGACAAAAGAGCCGGAGGGAAGAAGCCGTGAAGGAAAGATTGTGAAGATCCTGGAGCGTGGACTTTCGAAAGTGGTCGGACTGTATCGTATGAAGCCGGGCAAAAAGTTTGGATTTGTAATTCCGGATAATCAGAGACTGGATCAGGATATATTTGTACCGGTTGAAAAATCAAGAGGAGCAGTGGACGGACATAAAGTTGTAGTGGAACTGACTTCTTATGGAGAAAATGGGAAAAAACCGGAAGGAAAGGTCGTGGAGATCATCGGACATCTGAATGACCCTGGGACGGATATTATGTCAATCGTAAAGGGGTATGATCTTCCGGTAGAATTTCCGGATAAAGTGTTAAGACAGGCAGAACGCGTAGCAAAGCCGGTCAGTGAAGCGGATATGAATGGAAGAAAAGACTTGCGCGACTGGCAAATGGTCACGATCGACGGGGAAGATGCAAAGGATCTGGATGATGCTGTGTCACTGGTAAAAGACGGTGAAAATTATATTCTGGGTGTGCATATTGCAGATGTAACAAATTATGTGCAGGAGAATAGTGCGCTTGACAGAGAAGCTTTAGAAAGAGGAACCAGTGTTTATCTCGTAGACCGTGTAATCCCGATGCTTCCACATACGCTTTCGAACGGAATGTGTTCATTAAATGCAGGTGAGGACCGGTTGGCATTGAGCTGCATTATGACGGTAGATCCGTCAGGAGAAGTGATTGCCCACGAGATTGCCGAGACGGTAATCCATGTGAACCGCAGGATGTCTTATACCAGTGTGAAAAAGATCCTGACTGATCATGATGAAGCTGAAACAGAAGAATACAGGGAACTGATTCCGATGTTTGAACGGATGCAGGAGCTTTCCGGTATTTTAAGAGCCAGAAGAAAGAAACGAGGCTCGATTGATTTTGATTTTCCGGAGACCAAGATGATTCTGGATGAGAACGGAAAGCCGGTCGATATCAGACCATATGACAGAAATGTTGCGACGAAGATCATTGAAGATTTTATGCTTCTGGCAAATGAGACGGTGGCAGAAGACGGTTACTGGCAGGAACTTCCATTTTTATACCGGTCCCATGAAACACCGGATGAAGAAAAGATCCGTACGCTGGCAACATTTATCAATAATTTTGGATATTCTATGCATATAGGAGTAAATGAAATCAGACCAAAAGAAATTCAAAAGTTACTTACAAAAGTAGAAGATACTCCGGAAGAGGCAATGATCAGCCGACTGGCATTACGTTCCATGAAGCAGGCAAAATATACGGTGGAGAATGATGGACATTTTGGACTGGCAGCTAATTATTATACACATTTTACTTCTCCGATCCGTAGATATCCGGATCTTCAGATTCACCGGATTATCAAAGATAATCTGCGGGGAAGAATGAATGCGGATAAAATGGAACATTATCGGTCTATCCTTCCGGAAGTGGCAAAGCGTTCCAGTGAGATGGAGCGTCGTGCAGATGAAGCAGAACGTGAGACAGTCAAATTAAAGAAAGTAGAATATATGCAGGCGCATATAGGAGAAGAATTTGAAGGTGTGATATCAGGAATAACAAAATGGGGCATGTATGTGGAACTTCCGAATACGATAGAAGGTCTGGTTCATGTAACGAATATGACGGATGATCATTATGAATATAATGAAGAACGCTATGAGATGATGGGGATGCATACACGGAAAGTGTATAAACTAGGCGAAGGACTAAGAGTCCGGGTGCTGGATGCAGACCGTCTGATGCGTACGATTGATTTTAAGATTGTAAATCAGGGAGGTGCCGGAGATGGCGAAGAGTAATGACAAGATGGTTGCAAATAATAAAAAGGCATATCATGATTATTTTATTCTGGATAAGATTGAAACGGGAATTGCGCTGCACGGGACAGAAGTGAAATCACTCCGTATGGGAAAATGCAGCATAAAAGAATCCTTCATCCGTATTGAGAACGGAGAGGTATTCATATATGGTATGCATATCAGCCCTTATGAAAAAGGAAATATCTTCAATAAAGATCCGCTCAGAGTCAGAAAATTACTTCTTCATAAATCAGAGATCAACAAACTGATCGGTAAGACAAAAGAAAAAGGAATGGCGATCGTGCCTTTGAAAGTCTATTTTAAAGGAAGTCTTGTAAAAGTAGAGATCGGTCTGGCAAAAGGTAAGAAATTATATGATAAACGTCAGGATATCGCAAAGAAAGACCAGAAGCGTGAAGCAGAACGCGATTTCAAGATGAAACTCAGATAGAATACAGACAGGAGAGGACAAAATGGTACCGACAAAGAAAGAAGAATTAAGAGATCTGGTCACACAGACTACAATGGAGACTTATGAGGAGCTGACTCCGCATCTGGTACAGCTCATTAATGAGACAAACAGCAATCCGGAACTGACAGAGAGCCAGAAACAGGATGAGATTTCCTTACATATGATGGGATTTGTAAAGTCCTGTACCAATGAGATTATCATTGAAGTGCTTGGAGAAATTCTTGGACTGTGAAATAGTGGAAAAAATATGAGAAAAATAAAATCTGGTTGTGATAATTGAACGAAATTATATATAACAACAGAAAAATATCAGAAAATTCCTTGACAAAGAAAGTTCTGAGCGTTAAACTACGGGACATAAAGCAAGGGCGCTTCGAAAATAATATTTCGAGGCGCTTTTTCTTTTTGACAAGATGAAGGAGGAACTATTATGACGAAAGAAGTATTATCAGCCATACAGGATGCTGTAGGCACACAGGTATTTGGAATTTGGTTTCTGATCGGTGCATCATTGGTGTTTTTCATGCAGGCAGGATTTGCGATGGTAGAGACAGGATTTACCAGAGCGAAGAATGCAGGAAATATTATTATGAAGAATCTGATGGATTTCTGTATCGGAACTTGTGTATTTATCCCGCTTGGATTTGGAATTTTACTTGGTGAAGATGCACTTGGTGGATTTATCGGAACTCCGACACTTGGAATTTTTACAGATTATGCAAATTTTGACTGGTCTAATTTTGTATTTAACTTAGTGTTCTGTGCAACAACGGCAACAATCGTATCCGGAGCAATGGCAGAACGAACAAAATTCTTATCTTATTGTATTTATTCAGCTGTTATTTCAGCTATTGTATATCCAATCGAAGCACACTGGATCTGGGGAGGCGGATGGCTTGCAAGTCTAGGCTTCCATGATTTTGCCGGATCATGTGCGATCCATATGGTAGGCGGTACAACTGCTTTTATCGGAGCAGCAATGGAAGGTGCCAGAATTGGTAAATTCACAAGAAATAAAGAAGGAAAAGTCACAAAAGTACATGCATTTCCTGGACATAATATTGTAATCGGTGCACTTGGATGCTTCATTCTCTGGTTTGGATGGTATGGATTCAATGGTGCGGCAGCAACAACCGGATCACAGCTTGCTTCAATTTTTATGGCAACAACGATCGCACCTGCAGTAGCAACGGTTGTATGCATGATCTTTACATGGGTCAAGTATGGAAAACCAGACGTTTCTATGTGTCTGAATGCTTCGCTTGCAGGTCTGGTAGCAATTACAGCACCTTGTGATGTTGTAGATGCAGCAGGATCCGTTATTATCGGTGTTGTAGCAGGACTGCTGGTAGTATTTGGAGTATGGTTCTGTGATAATGTAGCTCATGTGGACGATCCTGTCGGTGCAGTTGCAGTTCACTGTTTAAACGGTATCTGGGGAACAATCGCAGTTGGTCTTTTTGCAACAAAGACAGCACCGGAATGTACACTCAAAGGTCTGTTCTACGGTGGAGGGTTCCATCAGCTTGGATTACAGCTTCTTGGTGTTGTAAGTGTTATGGCATGGACAATTGTGACTATGACAATTGTATTCAAAATAATTGATAAAACTGTTGGACTGAGGGTATCAGAAGAAGAAGAAATTGTTGGTCTGGATTCAAAAGAGCATGGTCTTGCATCTGCATATGCAGGATTCAGCTTGATGGATATCACAGAAGGAAGTATGAGTGTCAATGAAAATACAGAGCTTGGTGAAAATGATTATGATGAAGCGTCAGATGTACAGCGAGCAGCATCTGTCAAAGTAACAACACCTGTAGATCCGTCAACAGGTATACATAAAGTAGTCATCATTGCAAAACTTTCAAGATATGAGAAACTGAAGACAGCCCTTAATGATCTTGGTGTAACAGGTATGACCGTCACCCAGGTTATGGGATGTGGAGTTCAGAAAGGTGCAGGTGAGAAATACCGTGGAGTTGAGATGGATGTAACGGTACTTCCAAAGGTTAAGGTAGAAGTTATCGTCGGAAGCATTTCAGTAGAGAAAGTGATTGACACTGTGAAGAGAACACTTTACACTGGGCATGTCGGAGATGGAAAGATCTTTGTTTACAATGTACAGAAAGTTGTGAAAGTTCGTACCGGTGAGGAAGATTACGAAGCATTGAAGGATGTAGAGTAAGGAGAATGTTTACGGTATTATACTGATTTGCAGCGAAAAGAGATGTATATGATATAATTTCATGTACGTCTCTTTTTAGATGATTTTTATATTTGTTTTTTAGATTACATAAGAGGCTTGACAAATAAAACAACTTGAGATTATAATTAAATTTACGTAAAGACAGTCTGCAGACCAGAAGAAAGCATTTAGATTTAGGGCTTGTACTGGTTTCGACGGGGGTCTGGAAGTTGGAGAAGCCATCCGTAGCGGGACACTACGTTAAAAGTTCCACTTAAATATAAACGCAGACAATACAGAATTAGCGTACGCAGCCTAATTAGGCCGCAGTCGGCCCCAGATCATCCGCTGTCCGGGTCACCGGCTTCAAACAGGCGGAGCACTTCGTTTCCAAAGCTTTGAGGAGATGGAAGAACTTATGAAGCTACTAAAGTGAGGAACCTGTCATTAGGTGCCGCATGGAGGGAATGTTAATATAATGACTGTGATGGGAGATGCTCGAATGGATGGGCTTTCGGACGCGGGTTCAACTCCCGCCAGGTCCACTATAATATTAAGTAATACGGAGAACGTGTCATGGGCGGGTTTTCTTATATACTTAAGAACACAGAGGAAAGTCATAGTTTCTGAAGAATCGGTAAACTAGGGCTTTTCTTTTTATTTACGCGAGCAACGAGCCAAAGTCCGTGCTTGTACGAGACCTTGGCGACTGCCGCGATAACTTGAGAAACTCGCGAAGCGTGTTTCTCATAGTTCGTAATTATGAAAAACAAGGAAGCAACAAAATAAGAGAAGAAACAAATAGATTAACAGGAGGGTATTATGAGTGAGAAATCGTTGAGTAAAAATACAAGAAAAAATGTGATCCTGCTGCATATTGCAGTTATGTGCTTTAGCTTTTCAGGAGTGATCGGTCAGTATGTACAGGTACCGGCAGTACAGGTGGCAATGGGAAGAGTTATCTGTTCTTCACTGCTTTTGCTGGCAATATCTCTGGTCTGCAAGGATAAGCTGACGCTTGATTCAAAGAAAGATTATGGTCTTATGATCATGACAGGTGTGGTAATGGCAATTCACTGGTCAAGCTTCTTTCAATCCATCCAGACATCGTCTGTAGCAATTGGAACGATTACATTCTCTACATTCCCGCTGTTTCTGACGTTTTTAGAGCCGTTATTATTTCATGAGAAGATTCGTGGCAGGAATATTTTGAATGCACTGATCCTTCTGCTGGGAGTATTGATCACAATTCCGGAGTTTTCTGTGGAGAATAAAGTAACGGTCGGAATCATCTGGGGAATGATTGCGAGCTTTACATATGCAGTGATGACATTGTCGAACCGGTATTTTGCCAACAGATACAAAGGACGTACAATCTGTCTATATGAACAGGGAACAGCAGCTGTTGCACTGCTTCCGGCACTGGGATTGGTGAAAGCGGACTGGCGTCCGGTGGATTTTGCAGGAGTTGTAACGATTGGCTTTTTGTGTACGGCAATTGCATATTCTTTATATGTGACGGCGCAAAAGGGTGTGAAAGCACAGACAGCGGGAATTATCTCAGGAATGGAGACGGTGTACGGCATCGTATTTGCACTTCTGTTCTTAAGAGAGATCCCGACAGTCAGGGAACTGGTCGGAGGAGCGGTGATACTTGGAATTGCATTTTATTCGTCCCTGCACAGTGAGGATGAATTGTAAGAAATTTTTAAGAATTGCATCGGGAAATATTTAAATCATGAGCGGTATAGTATGGCTGTAAAGAAAAAGAGGGGAGAGACGAAAGAAATGGAGGCAGAAAAAATATTAGTAGTAGATGATAATAAAGAAATCGTCTATTCCATCAGTGAACTGTTAAAATATGAAGGCTATGAGATTTTGAAAGCTTATGATGGTATGGAAGCACTGGATATCATGGAGCGGGAGAATGTAGACCTGATCCTTCTGGATGTGATGATGCCAAGGCTCAATGGTCTGTCGGCGTTGATGAAACTGCGTGAGAAAAGCAGGATCCCGGTGATCATCCTGTCGGCCAAGACAGAAGAAAGTGATAAGGTATCGGGACTTACGCTTGGGGCAGATGATTATATCGAAAAGCCATATAATCCGGCAGAATTGATTGCAAGAGTGAAAGCACATTTACGCAGATACCGTGTATGGAGTAACATGGAAGCGGAAAAAAAGAAAGATCCGGATCAGATTGTGAATGGCGGACTGGTACTTGATAAGAAACAGAGAGTGATCTTTGTTGAAGGAGAAGAAGTGCATCTGACGGCAACGGAGTATAAGATCCTGGAGCTATTGATGGCGCATCCCGGGCAGGTATTTCCGGCAGAGCAGATTTATGAGAATGTATGGCAGGAAACAGCAGATTATACTGTAGAGAATACTGTAATGGTACATATCCGTCATATCAGGGAAAAAGTGGAGATTGATGCGAAGAAGCCAAGATATGTAAAGGTGGTGTGGGGAATTGGATACAAAATGGAAAAATATGGTAAAAGCAATTAAAAAGTTTATAAAAGAATATTATGATTGCGTATTTGGATTTCTGCTGTTTATAATTGGAAGCTTCCTGTTCTTTGAGGTGTTAGTGAACAGGTATTATTACAGTACATGGGGTGTATGGAGAATCTGCCTGATCGGCAATATCCTGGTGCAGCCGGGAATCTGCCTGCTCGTACGCAGGTATATGAAACTGAGATATCGGAACTGGAGTCAGAAAGGGATTGCAGAGACCTATCTGCAGGATACAGAAGACAGTATCTATTATCAGACCTGGAAGGCGAAAGAAAAACAGTCGGAAAAAAGATTCCGGAATATACTGGCGGTAGAACTGTCGGCAGCAGCGGCATATCTTTTCTTTATAAGTTACAGCAGCGGATGGGGATGGAATTATGCAGCCGGATATATGATGGTAGCAACGGTGTTTATAGAATATATCTTCTGCCGGGAAGTGATCCAGAGATACTGGAGAAATGAACTGGATCAGATCATGGAGCAGACGGAGAGCTTCTTTCAGAAGCGTCTGGAACAGGCGCTGGAGATTGAACGGAAGAGTCTGGAAAAGGTATCGAGAAGTGACCAGTTAAGAGTAGACTTGATCACAAATGTATCGCATGATCTGAAGACACCGCTGACTTCCATCGTCGGATATCTGGAACTGATCAAAAAAGAAGAATTAAGTGATGTAGTGAGGGACTATGTAGACGTGATATCGACAAGAGCAGGAAAGCTTGGTGAGATGATCAACAGCCTGTTTTCGCTTGCAAAAGCAAGTAGTGGGAATGTAGAACTTCACAAAGAAACTTTTGAGCTTAATCGTCTGATGGAACAGATATTTGCAGATATGGATGACCGGATAAAAGAAAGCGGGCTGAAATTTGTAACTCAGCTTACGGAAGAAGATACGGCAATTTATTCTGATAATTCATATTTTTACCGGATCTGCCAGAATTTGGTGGAAAATGCGCTGAAGTATTCGGCGAAAGGAACCAGGGTATTTGTCAAGACATATAAAAAGGAAGTGGGAACAGATCAGAAAATGGTATTGGAGATTACGAATACATCCGGATATGAGATGGATTTTGAAAAAGAAGATATCATCGAACGGTTTTCAAGAGGCGACAAGGCAAGAACCAGTGAGGGTAACGGACTGGGACTTGCAATCGTAAGTACCTATGCGAAAGCACTGGGAGGAGAATTTGATATTAAGATCGACTGTGATCAGTTCAAAGCAATCGTTTCGATATAATAAAATGTATAAAAGCAATCTAGATCCCGGAGAAGGGAATGAAAGGATGACGTACGCAGGACGCCATCCTTTCTTAATATGTATATGTACTCGATTTTTCTGAAAAAGTCCTGTAAAAGAGTTTCGAAAATGATTTCGTTGACAAATAAATAAGTTTAAACTAACATTAGTTATATAAATATAACTGTGGAGGAGAACGATGTTTCTGGAAATAAGAGGAATCAAAAAATCATTTGGAACAGGAGACAGCCGCGTAAATGTGTTGAAAGGGCTGGATCTGAATATAGAAAAAGGGGAATTCTGTGTCTTACTGGGGCCGTCGGGGTCTGGTAAATCAACATTACTGAATATCATCGGAGGAATTGATGGTGCGGACGAGGGCAGTATTACGATAGAAGGCGAACGTCTGGAGGATATGACGGAGAAGAAACTTTCACTGTATAGAAGAAAGCATCTGGGATATATTTTCCAGATGTATAACCTGATACCGAATCTGACGGTACGGGAGAACATTGAAGTGGGGGCATATTTAAGTGAGCAGCCATTAGATGTGGATGAATTATTACATACGCTGGGACTTTACGAACATCAGAGAAAACTGCCGAATCAGTTATCAGGAGGACAGCAGCAGAGAACTGCAATCGGACGTGCAATCGTCAAGAATCCAGATATTCTGTTGTGTGATGAGCCGACCGGTGCTCTGGATTATCATACATCAAAGGAAATTCTGAAACTGATCGAGACGGTAAATCAGAGATATGGCAATACGATTATCATGGTTACACATAATGATGCGATCAAAGACATGGCCGACCGGGTAGTAAAGTTAAGAGACGGAATGATTCGGAAGAATTACAGAAATGAAGTAAAGATTCCGGCGATCGATTTGGAATGGTAAGGGGGACATGACAAGTGAAAAGTCCTTTAAGAAAAAGATTACTGCGGGAACTTAAAAGTGAATTTGGAAAGTATTTAGTTATCTTTATCATGATGGCAATCACGATTGCATTTGTATCCGGATTTCTGGTGGCGGATGGAAGTATGATCCGGGCATACGATGACAGCTTTCAGAAATATAATATAGAAGATGGGTATTTCCGGACGAAAAAGAAGCTGACTACAACACAGAAAGAAGACATCGAAAAATCGGATGTAAAAATATATGAGAATTTTTATATAGAACAAAAGCTGACGAACGGAAGCACTGTGCGGTTTTTTAAGAACCGGAAAGATGTAGATAAGGTATGTCTGATGAAAGGAAGGATGCCGGAAAAGTCTGGTGAGATTGCCGTGGACCGTATGTATGCAGAGAATAACAGCCTGGAAATCGGAGACAGGGTAAAAAGTGGAAAGAAGGCATTTCGGATTACAGGACTTGTGGCTCTTTCGGATTACAGTGCATTATTTCAGAATAATAATGATACGATGTTTGATTCTGTAAAGTTTGGAGTGGCGATCGTTACGGACAAAGATTTTGAAGCATTAAACCAGGTGAAACTACAGTATAATTACGCCTGGGTTTATGATAAAAAACCGGAAACAGAGAAGAAAGAAAAGAAAATGGCAGAAGATCTGATGGAAGACATGACTGGTGTTGTGACGCTGGAAAGTTTTGTGCCGCAATTTCAGAATCAGTCGATCTGTTTTACCGGGGATGATATGGGAAGTGACCGTGCGATGATGGTTATGCTGCTTTATATCGTAATGGCAATTCTTGCATTTGTCTTTGGAATTACGATCAGTAATACGATAAGAAAAGAAGCCGGAGTTATCGGTACGCTTCGTGCATCCGGGTATACAAGACGTGAACTGATCATACATTATATGTCGCTTCCGGTTGTGATCACGCTGATCGGTGCGCTGGTTGGAAATATTCTTGGATATACGTTATTAAAGCAGGTATGTGCCGGTATGTACTATGGAAGTTACAGCCTTCCGACATATGTAACGATCTGGAATGCGGAAGCATTCTGGATGACAACGGTTGTGCCGGTTATTATTATGCTGACCATTAACTATGGTATTTTATATTACAAATTAAGGCTGTCACCACTTAAGTTTATAAGAAGAGATCTTTCTTCCCGAAAACAGAAGAGAGCGGTATATTTGAGCACAAAGCTTGGAATTTTCCGAAGATTCCGTCTGAGAGTTATTTTCCAGAATATCAGTAATTATATGGTGCTGTTTGTAGGAATCCTGTTTGCCAATCTGTTATTATTCTTCGGATTGTTGCTGCCATCCGTATTGGATCATTATCAGGAAGAAATTCAGGAAAATATGCTGGCGAAATATCAGTATATACTTGAGGTTCCGACAGAGGCAATGAGTGGAAGTAAACTGGAAAGTTTACTGGCGCTGATGCAGTATTCCAACGGGACAGAGACAGAGAATAAAACTGCAGAAAAATTCAGCGCATATACATTAAATACAATTCCGGGACAGGCGAAGAGTGAAGAAGTGATGCTGTATGGAGTAGAACCGGACAGCAGATATATCAAGGCAGATCTTGGGAAAAGAGTCTATGTATCAGCTGCATATGCAGACAAATATCAGGTGGAACCGGGAGATAAGATCACGTTAAAAGAAAAATACGAGCGGAAACGTTATACATTTAAAGTAGACGGAATCTATAATTACAGCGGAGCTGTCAGTGTATTTATGAGTCGTGATAAGCTGAACAGGACATTTGATCTTGGAAATGATTATTATGCAGGGTATTTTTCAAATACAAAGATCAGGGATATTGATGAGAAATACATCGGCACCGTGATTGATCTGGAGGCATTGACGAAGGTTTCGAGACAGCTGGACGTATCTATGGGAAATATGATGGGACTGGTCAATGGATTTGCAGTCATGATCTATATGATCGTCATCTATCTGTTGTCAAAGATCATTATCGAGAAAAATGCACAGTCTATCTCTATGACAAAGATACTTGGATATACGAACGGAGAGATCAGCAGGCTGTATATTATGTCGACAATGCTTGTGGTTATCATAGAACTGCTTATAAGTCTTCCGATTGAAAAGGCAGTGATGAATGTGATTTTCCGTGCAATGATGATGTCAAGTATGACAGGTTGGATCACACTGTGGATCGATCCGAAAATATATGTGGAAATGTTCCTGGTTGGATTTATTACCTATGTGGCGGTAGCACTTCTGGAATATCGGAAGATCAAAAAGGTTCCGATGGATGAAGCGTTAAAGAATGTGGAATAATCAAAAGAATGCATAGAAACGTATGACAGAAGTAATTGAATATAAAAAAAGGAGGAGAGAGAAGAGAACTGATCATAACAGGAGCAGGAATCGGGTTCAAGAAAAAGAAGGGTGAAAATCTGGATGAAGCACTGGCGGATAAAACTTATTATCTGGAGAGTGTCGATGACAGCAGGAGACTGCAGGAAGTAGTAAAAGAAATATCAGAAGAATATTTGGAGATTGTAAGCCGTATCGTAAAGACAGCGAGGGAGGAAGGATTGAAAGTCAGGGATTCCCTGTATGTGACACTTACAGATCATATCAATTCCGCAGTTGACAGATATCGTGAGAATATAGCATTAAAAAATATGATGAAACTTGAGATCCGTAAATTTTATCCAAAAGAATATGAAATCGGATTAAGGGCAGTACAATGAATACAGGAACAAAATGATGAGAATCTAGGGGAAGACGAAGCTGCATTTATAGCGATGCACATCGTTTCGGCCGAACTTGGCAATGGAAGTAATGTAGATGTTAATAAGATTACGAAATTGATTAATGCAGTTCTTCAGATTGTCAGAATCCATTTTAAGATAGAATTTAACGAGAAATCGATATCGTATGAACGGTTCCTAACTCATTTGAAATTTTTTGCGACCAGAGTATTTGATAATACCATTTATCAAGACAGCATGCAGGAAATATACAAAGTATTGATAGAAGAGAATGAATATGCTTATTCAGGAGTCAGAAAAATTGTGGAATATATTGAAAAACAGTATTCCTACAAATTGACAATAGATGAAAGATTATATTTATTAATACACATTAAAAGAATATTAGATGAACAATCAGAATAGATTGCAGGTTTGTTATTATTCAGTTAAGCAAGACCTGACTTAAAAGAAAGCAGCGGTCCCGGGAAGCGTATGCTCTTTTAAGTCGGGTCTTTGTTATATATATGAAAAAATAAAAAAGAAAATTGAGGTAAATGAAAATGGATTACGAAAGTATAGCAAAAAAAATCCTCCAAAGAGTCGGGGGAAAGGAAAATGTAATCAGCCTGGTACATTGTATGACGAGACTGCGTTTTACATTAAAAGATGAATCAATTGTAGACGATGAAGCAGTGAAAAAGACCAAAGGCGTTATGGGAATCATGAAAAAGCCGGTCAGTATCAGATTATCATTGGTAATGATGTGGCAAATGTCTATGCAGAGCTTAATAAGCTTGGAAATTTTTCAAACGAAGTACCGAAAAAAGCACCACAGAATAAGGAAAAACAGAATGTATTTTCTATGCTGATGGATACAATCTCCGGTATCATGGCACCGGTTATTCCGGCAATCATCGGAGCTGCAATGATCAAAGTACTTCTTACATTACTTCCAATGATCGGTGTTCTGAGTACAAAAGGTGATACTTATAATCTGTTAAGTGTTATGGGTGACGGCGCATTTTTCTTTATGCCGGTATTGATTGCGATATCTGCATCTAAAAAATTTGGAACGAATATGTATTATGCGGCAAGTATAGCGTTGATTATGTTGCATCCAAATTTTATTTCATTCATGAATAGTGCAAATGATGCAAAAGAAACTGTAAAATTTCTTAAATTTATTCCGGTAACATATGCATCTTATGCTTATTCTGTTATTCCGATTATTCTGGCAGTATGGTCGCTGAAATATGTCGAGCGTCTGGTAGATAAGATTACACCGGTAGTAACCAAGAACTTCTTAAAACCGATGTTGGTAGTGCTGATCGAAGCACCTATTGCATTGATTATTCTTGGACCTTTAGGTGCAATCTGTGGTAACGTATTATCAACAGTTGTTTATACAATTCATGATAAACTTGGATTTATTGCGATCGGTCTTGTGGCGGGTGTATATCCTTTCGTTGTTATGGCAGGTATGCATCATGCATTTACACCAATCAAACTGGGAATGATTGCTTCCACAGGATTTGAAAACTTTATCTGTATCGGAGAACTTTGCTCTAACATGGCACAGGGTGCTGCATCGCTTGCAGTAGCAGTAAAGAGTAAGAACAAAGATTTTAAACAGATTGCCGGATCTTCTGTATTTTCGGCATTATTTGCAGGAATTACAGAGCCAGCTCTGTATGGTGTAACATTACGTTTGAAACGTCCGATGTTAGGAGCATGTATCGGTGCTGCTGCAGGTGGATTATTTGGTGGATTTTTCCAGATGAAATGTTTTGGTATTGCGACACCTGCGATCGTAACAATCGTTCAGTATGTAGAAAAAGGAAAACCGCAGAGTCTGTTATTTGCGGCACTTACGATTCTCCTTACAATAGTGGTTGCATTCATTGCGACAATGATCATTGGATTTGAAGATGTAGTAGATGATGATGAATTAGACATGCTGGAAACAGAAAGCAAAGAAGAAGTAAAAGTAATGGAGAATGCGATTGATATTGCAAGTCCGGCAGAAGGAAAAGCAATTTCACTGTCAGAAGTTGCAGATGCAACATTTGCACAGGAAATTCTTGGAAAAGGTGCGGCAATCGTTCCGGAAAAAGGAGTGATCTATGCACCATTTGATGGAAAAGTAGATGTGATGTTTGAAACGGGATATGCAGTAGGTCTTGTAGGAGAGAATGGGGTAGAACTTCTGGTACACATCGGAATCGATACCGTAAATCTGGAAGGAAAATATTTCTCACCGAAGAAAGCAGCAGGAGATGTTGTGAAAAAGGGTGATGTGTTGATCGAATTTGATATTGAAAAAATAAAAGAGGCTGGATATGATGTAACAACGCCGGTGATCGTTTCAAACACAGATCAGTATGCAATAGTTGAAAAAACAGCAACAGGAGAAGTAACAAAAGAAAGTAACCTTATCAAAGTTCAGTAAAGGAAAGGAATATGGATATGGAAGAAATGAAAGTGACAAGATTTCCAAAAGACTTTCTATGGGGAAGCGCTTCAGCGGCTTATCAGATTGAAGGTGGATGGAAAGAAGATGGAAAAGGTGTGACAAACTGGGATACATTTGTACGTATCCCAGGGAAAACATATAAAGCAACGACCGGTGATGTAGCGGTAGATCATTATCACCACTATAAAGAGGATATTGCATTAATGGCAGAGATGGGATTAAAAACATACCGGTTTTCTATCTCCTGGGCCCGTATTTATCCGGAAGGAAGAGGTACGGTCAATGAAAAAGGACTTGCATTTTATCAGGATATTATTGATGAATGCTTGAAATATGGAATTGAGCCGATGGTGACAATTTTCCACTGGGATCTTCCGCAGGCACTGGTGGATCTGTATGGTGGATGGGAAAGCCCGGAGATCATTCAGGATTATGTGACTTATGCAAAGACTCTCTTCGAAAACTTTGGCGATAAAGTGAAATACTGGATTACATTAAACGAACAGAATATATTTACTTCTCTTGGTTGGTTGACAGCACAGCATCCGCCTGGAAAATTTGATGACCAGAAGACTTTTTATCAGGTTAATCATTATGCTTTTATGGCACATGCCAAGGCAGTACTTGCTTATCGTGAAATGGGTGGAAAAGGAGAGATTGGTGCAAGCTTTGCGTATGTACCATCCTATGCGTTGGACTGTAAACCGGTAAATGCAATGGCAAAACGTGATTATGATGAATTGAAAAATTTCTGGTGGATGGATATATATGCATATGGGCGTTATCCAAAAGCTGCGATGGCTTATCTGAAGAAAAAAGGTTATGCTCCGGAAATTTTAGATGAAGATATGGAAATATTGAAAAAAGCTGCCGGAGAGATTACATTCATGGGTGTAAATTATTATCAGAGTTGTGTGTGTGAGTATAATCCAATGGATGGAGTTACGCCGTATGGTACGATGAATACAACAGGTGTAAAGGGATCTGCCCAAGAACTGGGAATGCCGGGAATATATAAGAATCCAGTAAATCCATATCTTATGACAACAGATTGGGATTGGATGATAGATCCGATGGGGCTTCGCTTTTGCTGCCGTGAAATTACAAGCCGTTATGGTCTGCCAATTGTGATTTCTGAAAATGGATTGGGAGCATTTGATAAAAAGACAGAAGATGATCAGATTCATGATGAATATAGAATCCATTATCTGGAAGAACATTTGAAAGAACTGGGAAAAGCAATTGAAGAAGGCTGTGAAGTTCTGGCATACTGTACATGGTCATTCACAGATCTTTTAAGCTGGTTAAATGGTTATCAGAAACGTTATGGTTTCGTATATGTAGACCGTGAAGAGGAAGAAGGCGGTACATTAAACCGCTATAAAAAAGATAGCTTTTACTGGTATCAGAGTGTTATCAAATCTGATGGGGAGAATTTGTATAAATAGGTATAAATAAAAAAGATTATTGTGATACAGAAATGAAATTCCGGCACAATAATCTTTTTTGTTTACAAATCTATTTGTATTATCCACTGACTTCGCTGAATCATTTTTTGAGGCGGAAGATGATGTAGATGAGATGCAGGCACGCTTGGAACTAGTTAACCTTCTGGTTACATACAAAGGTTCGATCGGTGACAGCCGTCATGATGCATTAAATAGAAAATCATGTGTAAAGAATAAATACAACAACTGTCTTGTCACATGTAAATAACAGTGGTATAATGTGAAAAGTTTAAGCGGTCAGAAGAATATATATGGAGGGACTGTCCGTAAACGGAAAGCAGTATAGAAAAGAGGATGTTGTATTATGAAACTGAATGCAGATACAGTAATCGTAGGAAGCGGAGTCGCAGGACTTTTCAGCGCGTTGAATTTACCAAGAGAACAGGATATTATATTAATTACCAAGTCAGATCTGGAAAGCAGTGATTCGTTCCTTGCACAGGGGGGAATCTGTGTATTAAGAGACGAAAGCGACTACGACAGTTATTTTGAAGACACGATGAAAGCCGGTCATTATGAGAACCGGAAAGAATCTGTAGATATCATGATCCGTAATTCCAGAGATATCATCAATGATCTGGTAAAGTATGGCGTAGAGTTTGAAAAGAAGGACGGCGAATTTGCCTATACAAGAGAGGGAGCGCACTCCAGACCGAGAATCCTGTTTCATGAAGATGTGACAGGAAAAGAAATCACCAGCAAACTGCTTGCTCAGGTGAAGGAGCTTAAGAATGTGAAAATGTATGAATATACAGAGATGACAGATGTGATCATCGAAGATGATAAATGTGTAGGAATCAAGGCAAAGAATGAAAAGGGAACGTATGAAATTTATGCAGAAAATACGATCCTTGCAAGTGGCGGTATCGGCGGGACCTATCAGCATTCCACGAATTTTCCACATCTGACAGGGGATGCGATTGAGATTGCAAAGAAGCATGGAATCCGTCTGGAACATCTGGACTATGTACAGATCCATCCGACAACTTTATATTCGAAGAAACCGGGAAGACGTTTCCTGATCTCAGAATCGGTACGTGGTGAAGGAGCGGTCCTTTATAATAAGAACAAAGAACGTTTTGTAGACGAACTGCTTCCAAGAGATGTTGTGACAAAAGCAATAAGAGAAGAGATGGAAAAAGAAGGAACTGATCATGTATGGCTTTCTATGGAACATATACCAAAAGAAACGATTTTAAAGCATTTCCCAAATATCTATGAACATTGTCTGGAAGAAGGATATGACGTAACGAAAGAATGCATCCCGGTTGTACCGGCACAGCATTATTTTATGGGTGGAATCTGGGTAGATTCAGACAGCAGGACTTCTATGGAACACCTGTATGCAGTCGGGGAGACAAGCTGTAATGGTGTACATGGTGCTAACCGTCTGGCAAGTAACTCACTTCTGGAAAGTCTGGTATTTGCAAAGCGCGCAGCAACAAAGATTACAAAAGAAGAAACACAGGAAAAAATATCTGAACGTAAAGCGGTATAAGATGTTATAATAAATGCAGTATACGGATGCATAGATAAAAATTGCTATCTGTCAAAAAATGAATAGAAAAATAAACAGGAAAAGGACAGAAACAGACGAACAGGAAGAATGATAAAGGAGACAAGCATAATATGAATAACATAACAATGACTTTACAGGTAGACCACCTGATCATGGAAGCATTAAGAGAAGATATTTCAAGTGAGGACGTGACCACCAATGCGGTCATGCACGAAGCTGTAACCGGAGAAGTAGATCTGATCTGTAAACAGGATGGTGTGGTCGCAGGACTTCAGATATTTCAGAGAGTCTTCGAATTATTAGATAAAGATACAAAAGTAGAATTTTTCTGCAAAGATGGCGATGAAGTAAAGAATGGACAGTTAATGGGGAAAGTAACCGGAGATATCCGTGTACTCCTTTCCGGAGAAAGAGTTGCGCTGAATTATCTGCAGAGAATGAGTGGAATCGCAAGTTATACACATTCCGTAGCATCGCTTCTGGAGGGAAGTAAGACAAAACTTCTGGATACCAGAAAGACGACTCCGAATATGAGAATTTTTGAAAAATATGCAGTCAGAGTGGGTGGCGGATACAATCACCGTTATAATCTGTCTGATGGAGTGTTGCTGAAAGACAATCACATCGGTGCAGCAGGAAGCGTGACAAAAGCTGTTCAGATGGCAAAAGAATATGCACCATTTGTACGTAAGATCGAGGTAGAAGTTGAAAATCTGGATATGGTGAAAGAAGCGGTAGAAGCAGGGGCAGACATTATCATGCTCGATAATATGTCCACGGAAGAGATGCAGGAAGCAATCCGCATCATTGACGGACGTGCCGAGACCGAGTGTTCCGGTAATGTAACGAAAGAGAATATCAGCAGACTGACTTCTCTCGGCGTAGATTATATTTCCAGCGGAGCACTGACACATTCCGCACCGATTTTAGATATTTCCTTAAAGCACCTTCATGCGGTATAATAGATATGATTACCGTGTGTGGAGAAAAATACATGGATAAATAGATCATTTGGGAAAATAACATGGGAGGTGGCAACAGGAAATGCATGGATCTGAAAGAAGAGAACAGATAATCAGACAGATTCAGGAAAGCAAAGCTCCGGTATCCGGAACAAAGCTTGCTTCCCTTTATAGTGTCAGCCGTCAGGTGATCGTGCAGGATATCGCACTGATCCGCTCAGCAGGATATGAGATCATATCTACAAACCGCGGCTATATATTGAACCAGCCAAAGACGGTGTGTCGGATATTTAAAGTACAGCACACAGATGAACAGCTGGAAGAAGAGCTGAATACGATCGTTGACCTGGGAGGATGTGTAGACAATGTCATGATCCATCACAGAGTCTATGGAAAGATGGAGGCGGAACTGGCCTTAAGTTCCCGGAGAAAGGTCGGCGCATTTATGGAAGATATCCGAAGTGGCAAGTCCAGTCCGCTTAAGAACATCACATCCAACTATCATTATCATAAGGTTAGTGCCGACAGCGAAGAGACGCTGGATCTGATCGAGCAGGAACTGAGGGAAAAAGGATTTCTGGTAGAGGAAAGACGACAGGTAGTGTAAATATTTCTTGCATTTTTCAGAAAGATTGTATACGATATAGTATAAAGTGAAATGTGAGGAATGAGATGGCGGGAATAAAAAAAGGTGCAGAGTTAAGACAGAAAATTATTGATACAGCATGGGAACTGTTTTATGAAAATGGTTATGAGAATACGACAGTAAATGATATCATCCGGAAAGTGGGAACTTCAAAAGGTGGATTTTATTATTATTTTAAGGCGAAAGAAGATTTGTTGAATTCCTTGTACTCCGTTTTCGACCGGGAATATGAAAAATTTTATGAAAATATGGACCAAAATCAGGACAGCCTGATGAAGCTGAAACAGCTCAGTCAATATGTGTCTTATTTTATTGAAGGAAATGTATCAGCAGAACTTCTGGCTGCACTTTACCAGTCACAATTGGCAAAAAAAAGTCAGGATAATTTTTTGAATCCGGACAGGTATTATATCAATCTTGTCAAAAAGATCATATCCGAGGGTCAGAAAAAAGGGGAAATCCGGACAGATATATCTGTAGAGGAGCTGGCGCATGATGTGCTGGTTTTGGAAAGAGGAATTATTATGGACTGGTGTGTCCAGAATGGTTCATTTTCGTTAGGATATTACGGAAGTCGCAGTTTTGACCTGTATATTGAATTTATGAGAGTAGGTTAAGTAATAATAAAAAAGATTACAGCAATGTATTTGTTGTAGTCTTTTTTTATACCAAAGTATGTAATAGAAGCTGATTGTAAAATGTAATCTGTATTTTATAAAAAACAGACCAAGGTATGTACCTGCAAGTGCGAATAAAAGGAGATAAAAGAAAGAAAATAAATGTAAAAGCATACAATAAATAAGAAATGTATGGATAAAAAGAAGAAGAAGTCAGATAAATTAATTGACAACAGAAGAGAGAATTGTTAATATTATAACTAACAACAAACCGCGGTTTCCAAAAGAATGGAGGAGAAATATGGTATATACAGAGATATGTAACGCTGTGTGGATGTATCTGTGGGTAGGAGCCTTGTTACTGGCAGTAATTTTACAATGTCTGGTATTTATGAAAAAAGCCTGGAAACACGCTCTGGAATTAGGACTTCGGCCGGAACAGATAAAAAAGGGCTTAACAACAGGAATCACGATCAGCATTATGCCGACTTTGCCGGTATTGTTAGTTTTACTTTCACTTATGCCTTTGCTGGGCGTTCCGCTTCCGTGGTTGAGATTATCAATCATAGGATCTGCATATTACGAAACCTATGCAGCGACCACAGCATTGGAGTGTGTGGGAGAAACAATGAAATTAAATGAATACAGTGCCGTAGGATGGGTGGCTGCAGCGTGGGTTATGACGATTGGAGGAAGCGCCTGTGTATTATGGTCATCCCTTGCAATCAAACCGATTTCCATGTTGTATGAAAAGGCCGAAAAGATTGATATGAAATTAGTACTTTCAATTGGAGCAGGATGTCTTGCCGGAGTTATGGCATATGTATCGGTATCTTATGGATTTAGTGCAATGTCAACAAAAGGCGTTGTGTTCTGTATCAGTTTCGCCGTTGGTGCATTGCTAGTGTGGATACATAACAAAAGACCGAAGGCCAAATGGCTGTCGGATTATCTGATGACGATCAGTATGCTGGTTGCGATGGCGGCAGCCTGTATCATCTTTTAATGAAAGAGAAAGGATGTGGAAAACATGACAGATAATGGATATCACAGGTGGATACACCGGTTTGGAATTTCATCGAGCCTGCTTTTGTTTGTGGCGATGACTGCATTTCCGGTGGCAATTAGTTTTGTATATGGAATATGGCCGGATTTTAAAGCGTTATGGCCTGGATTTGTTGCAGTGATTTTATTTATGGCACCATATTGGCCGGCCGAAACGATCGGATATATGTCGGTAATGGGACCGGGAGCGTTATATATGTCCTACATTACCGGAAATGTTACAAATCTCAGAATGCCGGCAACGATTGGAACGATTAATTCACTGGGAATTAAACCGAATACCGAGGAATGTCATACAATGGCAATCATTGCATGTGGAGCATCTGTAATTACAACCGTTGTGATCGTAGCGTTGGGTGTCGTGATTGCAACTCCGCTTGCACCGGTTTTGGAATCTCCGGTGATCAAGCCTGCATTTGATTATGTTGTACCGGCGTTGTTCGGAGGTCTGGTTGCGCAGACAGTTCTGAAAGGGAAAAAACAGTTTTTGTATTTTCTGGTACCATTGGCGATTTGTCTGTTTTTCTGTTATTTTACCGCAGTAAACAGTGCATATTATATGCTGATTGCGATTGCAGTATCGGTAATCATCTATGTGATGGATTATAAAAAAGAAAAACAAAAAGAAGTAAAATAGTGTTCATGTAAAGGAGCAGCGTATGAGTAAGTATATATATATTATTTGTGGGAAACTTTATAATGGTATAGATGCGGAATTCAAAGAAGGATATAAGATACTTGTCAAAGACAATAAGATAGAGGCTGTTGGCAGAGAAATTCCACAGCCGGAGACAGCAGAAGTGGTGGATCTTTCGGATGCAACCGTTACGCCGGGAATGATAGATGCGCATATGCATATGGATTATATAGACTGGCACACAATAAGAGAAGAAGTATATACTACTTCAGAAGAAGCAAAAACGATCGCGATCATCAGAACTGCACAGAAAACACTTTCCAGAGGATTTACAACAGTCAGACATCCGGGAGGAATTACTTCGAATGGTTTTGGAGTTCTGGATGTAAAAAGAGCAATAGAAAAAGGGTATATCACAGGATCGAGAATTGTGGCGGCACCTAGATTCCTGTGTGCGGCAGGAAGCCATGGTGATCTGTCACAGGGATTTGCAAGAAATCCGGAATTGTCTAATATAGCGCAGAATCTGAGATTAAGTCTCGGAGCCGGAAAAGATTTCTTTGCAAATGCGGTTAGAGAAGAGATAAAATACGGTGCGGATTTTATTAAAATCATGGCAACGGGAGGTTTCTTTACGCCATATGATAATCCATCACAACAGCAGATGAATGATGAAGAACTGAAATCAATCATGGATACAGCCCATGAATGGGGCAAGACTGTTACAGCACATGTATATAGTGTAAATCATATGCAGAAACTGATAAAATTCGGAATTGACGGAATGGAACATTGTTCGCTTATGGATGAAGAAACGGCACAGATGATCATAGATAATGATGTATATGTTGTTCCTACATTCTGCCCGTACGAAGAAGCGGTACATTATGATCCGGTTATGATACAGACCAAGCAGAAAGAATATAGAATTAAATTAGAATATTACAAAGACGCATTGCAGGCAGGGCGTGAAGTGATTAAAAATTGTAAGTGTAAATTAGGATATGGCACGGATATGGTTGCAACACATCAGAATTATGAAAGTGGATATGAATTTAAAGCGTGGATGGAGAGTGGCATGGGTACTTTCCGTACCTTGCATGCGGCAACAAAGGTTAATTCAGAGATACTTCAGCTGGAAGATAAGATCGGTACACTGGAACCAGGAAAATATGCAGATATTGCAGCATGGAAAAGAGACCTGATGACAGATCCGTATGCATTATTAGACTGTGCATTTGTTATGAAAGAAGGAGTAATTTATCCGACAGAAAAATGCGAGGAATTAACTGATTAATTGTTGAAAATATATGGTATTTTCTGACGAGTCAATGTATAATGATAGACAAAGAAATCGTGATACTTTCATCGAAGGAGGGATACCTATGACGACGCATAAGATTATAACAATAGGCAGACAGTTTGGAAGCGGCGGACATGAGATTGGCAATCTTCTTGCAACAAGACTGGATATTCCGTTATATGATAACAATCTTGTCAGAATGGCAGCAGAGAAGATGGATATCAGAGAAGAGACGGCAAAGGCAATTGATGAGACTTCTCTTAACAGTTTCGTATCCAGTTATCTGATCACACCGATGGGATATTCTTCCTATATTAATTCGGAAGAATATGTGCAACCGTTATCTGAGCAGATGTATGAACTGCAGACGGAGATCATCAAAAAACTTGCAGAACGTGGGCCATGTGTGATCGTGGGCAGATGTGCAGACTATATCCTGAAGGACAATCCAAACTGCATTAACGTATTCATCTGTGCTGACCGGGCTGACCGCATCAAACGTATAGCGGAAAGATACGATGTGTCTGAGAAGAAAGCTCTGGATCGCATCAAACGTATGGACAGAGAACGAAAATATTATTACGAAACTCATACAGGACAGGAATGGGGAAGCATCAGTTCTCATGATATATTATTGAATGCCAGCCTTCTTGGGATCGAAGGAACGGTTAATGTACTGGAAGGAATCTATAAAAGATAACGGACAATGAAATGAAAGATGTAATAAGAAATGAGCGGTGTATGCCGCTCATTTCTTATTGCCCTTAAACATTATGATTCAAATCCAAGTACCGTTTCTGTATTCTGAATATCTGAATATAATTTCAGATGCATGCCTTCTGTATGGCATACTTTTACAATATCTTCATACTCTTTGCAATCCGGAAGTATTTTCATAAGCATGTTAGGCATATTATGAAAAATATTACGGTTAAATATACAGGATCGTTCAAAAGTACTCATATGGCCACATCCTTTCTGTGAAAATAGTCTATATATAATGTGTTATACAAAAAAAGACTGAAAATTATAGGATAAATGAGAAAAATATACAAAGTAAGACTACATATTTTGCTTGAAAAATACGACCATAACATCTAGAATAAAAATGTTATGAAAAAAAATAAAGGAGAGACGGTAGATATGGAAATGTTTATTGATATATTACTGGATGCGGCAATCGATTGTGTGAAGATGCTTCCATTCCTGTTTCTTGCATTTCTGCTGATAGAGGCACTGGAGCATTATTCCAGTGATTTTACAAAAAAACTCATGGTGAAAGTAGATAAGGCAGGACCGGTTGTAGGAGCAATCGTAGGATGTGTCCCTCAGTGTGGATTTTCGGTTATGGCAGCAAATCTGTATTCGGGCGGAATCATTACGGTTGGAACATTGATCGCAGTGTTTCTGGCCACATCGGATGAGGCAATACTTATTATAATGGGAAATCCGGAACATGCAGGAAAGATCGGTGTGCTGCTTCTGGCAAAAGTGATCATAGCAATTATTGCAGGATATCTGGTAGATATTTTCTTTAAAAAAGAAATTGCAGTGCCGCATCATGAAGGAGAACTCTGTCATGACTGTGGATGTCACAATCATTCGGCTGGAATAGTAAAACCTGCACTTCGCCATACGGGAAAGATTTTTTTGTATCTGTTTGTATTTACGTTTATTTTAAATCTGTGTATTGACATACTTGGAATTGACAAGATTTCAGCTATGATGCTTGGGGATACTGTGTTCCAGCCGGCAATTGCGGCTTTGATCGGCCTGATCCCAAATTGTGCGGCGTCCGTGATTCTGACACAGCTGTATCTGAGCGGGGCAATTTCTTTTTCCTCTGTGATCGCGGGACTTTGCACGGGAGCCGGTATCGGGCTTGTAGTATTGTTCAAAGTGAATCCGGATAAGAAGGAAAATATAAAAATTATAGCAGTATTGTATGTGATTGCTGTGATCGCAGGTCTGATCCTGGAGCTGACCGGAGTGTAGAATGCTGTCTGTGGCATAGAATTGCATTTTTGGAAGAATGTGTTATAATATTGACAACTAGGTGATGAGGCTTAGAGAGATTTAGGAGGAAATGAAATGGCTACAAAAAAAGTAACAACAGCAACCGCAAAGGATGTAACTGCAAAAGTAACTGCACCAGTGACAAAGACATCAGAAAAAGCAGAGACAACGAAGAAAGCAGAGACAGTAAAGGCAGTGGCAGCAACAGAGCCGAAGAAGATAGAGAAGGAGCCGGTAAAAACAGCAGCTCCAAAGACCGAGCCAGTAAAACCGACTACAAAAGAAGAAACAGCTAAGCCGGAAGCAAAGAAGGCCGAGAAAAAAGTTGAAGACAAAGCTGTAAAGACAGAATCTGTCAAGAAAGCTGAAGCTGAGACAAAGACAGCAGCAAAGAAGACGACCACAAAGAAGACGACAGCAAAGAAGACAACTGCGAGAAAAACAACAGCAAAAAAAGAAATCAAAGTAAGTGCGTTTGTAGAATACTTTGGAAAACAGGTAGAAGAAAAAGATATGATCGCAAGAGTAAAGAAGGCATGGACATCTTCTGGAAAGAAAATCGGAGATATCAAGACGATGGAGTTATACATAAAACCAGAAGAATCTGCAGTATACTATGTTATTAATGGAACAGAGACAGGAGCAGTAGCATTCTAGAGGCGGATATAAGGAACCAAAGGCTGTGAATCTTCGGAGGCACAGTCTTTTCTATTCTTAAAGCATAATAAGGGGCAAAGGAGAAACGGGTATGAATATGGAGAACTTTACATCAGTTTTTAATTCGGCAGATGGGCCCACGAGTATATTTGTTGCAGGGAAGACACCGGAGATAATGGGTGTGCTGATTGCGATTGTTGTAGTGGGTGTGATTATTTCATTGTTTGGTCTGAAGCTTGTAAGAGTACTTTCGGCGATGATGGGACTTGGAACCGGAGCAGTGATCGGAGCAGTGATTGGAACAGTGGCAGGTCTTGATACGACAAAGATGGTTGCGACAATTGCCGTGTGCGGAGTGGTATTGTGTATCATGTGTGCAGTACTACGAAAATTCGGAATATTTGTTATGACTTTCTTGGGATCATGGGGGACATTTGTTACCCTTGTGGAAGCGCGGTCAGTTATAGTACTTGGAATCTGCGCAGCGGTTGCACTGGTCATCGCAATACTGACAGTCATCTTTGCGGAATTTCTGGTCATCTTTGTAACCGGTATTGTAGGAGGAGTGGAAGCAGGAATGGCACTTCCGTTTCTTCTTGGGATGACAAAGATTGGCTGGATCGGATATGTAATGAGTGCAGCGATCGCAGTAATTGGCATCACGGTTCAGACAATGATGCAGTCGAGAAAGATCGGAAAGAGGGAAAAAATATTTTCGAAAAAGATCAAAGAAGAGGTTTCGATGGAATCGGAAGTAGAAAAGGCCAGAATGCTTCTCGATGATGGAGATGTGGAAGAATCTCAGGAGGAAGAAACGGAAGCCGGAGATCAGGAAGATCAGGGAGATCAGGGAGAACCGGAAGAGACGGTGACAGAGATATTTGACATAGACGATGATAAGCCGGAGCCGGAAGATACAGATGATGAGGAAAATGTAGATGCCAAAATGACGGATGTGCCGGAAGGCGGATTCCTGGATGAAGATGATGTCGAGATATTCGAGACAGACGATTCGGATGTCGTAGTTCTTCATGCGGATGATATTGACTAAAGCAAAAAATATATACCCGTTGCAGAAAATTAAGATCTGCAACGGGTATTTTTGTTATAAGGGATGTGCTATAATGTTATTAAGAATAAAGTTAAGGAGGCTTACTTATGAAATTGGATATGCATTGCCATGTGCGGGAAGGTTCAGTAGACAGCAGGGTAAGCTTGGACGAATACATCACAACCCTGAAGGAAAAAGGATTTGACGGGATGCTGATCACAGATCACGATACGTATCATGGTTATCGTCATTGGAAATATCATATGAAAGGCAAGGTACATGAAGATTTTGTTGTGTTGAAAGGAATCGAGTATGATACTCTGGATGCGGGACATATCATTTGTATTATGCCGGAAGGTGTAAAGATGCGTCTTTTGGAAATAAAGGGACTCCCGGTGTCTGTTCTGATTGACTTTGTGCACAGACACGGAGGAATCCTCGGACCGGCACATCCATGCGGGGAAAAGTATCTGAGTTTTACTAATACGGGAAGGTTTTATAAATCACCGGAACTGATCAAAAGGTTTGATTTCATTGAGGCGTTTAATGCATGTGAATCAGCAGAATCGAATGAAGGAGCAAGGAAGCTTGCAGAGAAATACAAAAAGCCGGGAATCGGCGGAAGTGACGCACACAGACCGGACTGCATAGGGACAGGCTATACCATTCTTCCGGAAAGAGTGACCTGTGAGACGGAACTGATCGCCCTGATACGGAGTAAAGCGGCAATCGAGGCCGGAGGCGTGTTGTACGGAAAGACAGCCAAAGACAAGATGGGACCAGCGCATAAGATCCTGACGTATTCATTCTGGTTCTATAATAAGGGCGGGGCACTTCTGAAAAAACGGAAAAGAATCTTGAAAGGAAAGATTGAAAATCCGGCAACACCGATTGATCCGATTGAAATTCCATACCTGCATAATATAAAAAAACAGAAATAAAAAGAAGATGTATTTTTGAAAAATTATGCATTAAAATTTATAATTTCTTGCATGCCCTTTTTTACTGTGCTAAAATACAGTATAAAATTATGAGAATCAAGGAGGTAAAGATTCGTTATGGGAATGACGATGACACAGAAGATATTGGCAGCACATGCTGGGCTCGACAGCGTGACAGCCGGTCAGTTAATAGAAGCAAAATTAGATGTAGTCATGGCAAATGATATTACAGGTCCTATGGCATTACCAATCTTCAGACAGATGGCAGATAAAGTATTTGATAAAGATAAAGTAGTTCTTGTTCCGGACCATTTTACACCGAACAAAGACATCAAGTCTGCGGAGAACTCAAAAGCAATCCGTGAGTTTGCCAAAGATCAGGGGCTCAGCTGGTATTTTGAACAGGGAAAATCAGGAGTAGAACATGCAATTCTTCCGGAAGCAGGAGTGGTTGCAGCAGGTGAATGTATCATCGGAGCAGATTCGCATACTTGCACATATGGTGCACTTGGTGCATTTTCGACAGGTGTCGGAACGACGGATATTGCAACAGGTATGGCAATGGGAGAACTGTGGTTCAAAGTTCCGAGTGCGATCAAGTTCGTACTGACAGGGAAACCGGGCAGATATGTAAGCGGTAAAGATATCATCATTCATATCATCGGCAAGATCGGTGTAGATGGTGCGCTTTATAAATCTATGGAATTTACCGGAGACGGAATCAGGAATCTTTCTATGGCAGACAGATTCACAATGGCAAATATGGCGATCGAAGCCGGAGCCAAGAACGGAATCTTCCCGGTAGATGAGAAGACAGAAGAATATTTAAAAGAACATACAAAGAAAGACTATCATGTATATGAAGCGGACGAAGATGCGGAATACGAAAGTATTGTAGAGATTGATCTTTCAGAAGTCCGTCCAACCGTTGCATTTCCACATCTTCCGGGAAATGCGAAGACAATTGACGAGATCGAGGCAATGGAACCGATCAAAATCGATCAGGTTGTGATAGGATCCTGTACAAACGGAAGAATGGAAGATATGAGAAAAGCAGCTGCCATTCTTCAGGGACATACGGTTCATCCGGATGTACGTGTTATGGTCATTCCGGCTACACAGAAGATATACAAACAGTGTATCAGAGAAGGTCTTCTGGAAATTTTCGTAGACGCAGGATGTGCAGTCAATACACCAAGCTGCGGACCTTGTATGGGTGGACATATGGGCGTTATGGCAGCAGGAGAAAAATGTGTATCTACAACAAACCGTAACTTTGTAGGAAGAATGGGACATGTAGATTCTCTGATTTATCTGGCATCACCGGAAGTAGCAGCAGCAAGTGCGATCGCAGGATACATCGCAAATCCAGAGAAAGTAGGTGACAAATAATGAAAGCTTTAGGACATGTTTTTAAATATGGCGATAACGTAGATACAGATGTAATCATCCCGGCAAGATATCTGAATTCTTATGATGCACAGGAACTTGCGAGCCATGCAATGGCAGATATCGATCCTGAATTCGTCAATAAGGTACAGCTTGGAGATATCATTGTTGCCAACAAGAACTTTGGATGTGGTTCTTCCAGGGAACATGCACCGTTATGTCTTAAGACAGCAGGTGTCAGTTGCGTTATTGCAGAGACATTTGCAAGAATTTTCTATCGCAATGCGATCAACATCGGACTTCCGATCATTGAGTGCCCGGAGGCTGCAAAAGCAATTGAAGCAGGTGATGAAGTAGAGATTGATTTTGACAGCGGTAAGATCTATGACAGAACAAAAGGAACAGAATTCAAGGGACAGCCGTTTCCAGAGTTCATGCAGAAACTGATCGCAGCAGGCGGACTGGTAAAATATACAAACAGTAAGAGAAAGTAATCATAATAAGGAGAGCGTTGGCATGGGTTTATATTACAAAAGTACAAGAAATTCTAATCTGAAAGTAACAGCATCAGAGGCAATTCTGAAAGGACTTGCTCCGGATGGCGGACTTTTTGTACCATCGGAACTTCCAAAGCTGGATGTAACAATGTCAGATCTGAAAGGAAAGACATATCAGGAGATCGCATATCTCGTAATGAAGCAGTTCCTGACAGATTTTACAGAAGAGGAACTGAAAAACTGTATTGATAAAGCATATGACAGCAAATTTGATACAGAAGAAATTGCGCCGCTCGTAAAAGTAGATGATACTTATTACATGGAATTGTTCCATGGTGCAACAATCGCATTCAAAGATATGGCATTATCAATCCTGCCGCATCTGATGACAACTTCGGCAAAGAAGAACGATGTTAAAAATGAGATCGTGATTCTGACTGCAACATCCGGAGATACAGGAAAGGCCGCACTTGCAGGCTTTGCGGATGTGGAAGGAACGAGGATCATCGTATTCTATCCAAAGAATGGTGTCAGCAAGGTACAGGAACTCCAGATGGTGACACAGAGAGGAGAGAATGTAAACGTAGTAGCGATCCATGGCAATTTCGATAATGCACAGAGTGGTGTGAAAGCGATGTTCGAAGATACAGAACTGGCGGAAGAACTCGCAAAGAAAGGCTATCAGTTTTCATCAGCCAACTCTATCAATATCGGACGTCTGGTTCCACAGGTGGTATATTACGTCAATGCATATGCAAAACTTCTGGAAAATGAAGAGATTGAAGATGGTGAAAAGATCAATGTGGTAGTACCGACAGGTAACTTTGGAAATATCCTGGCTGCATATTATGCAAAACAGATGGGAGTACCGATTGATAAGCTGGTATGTGCTTCAAATGACAATAAGGTATTGTTTGACTTCTTCCAGACAGGAGATTATGACAGAAACCGTGAGTTTATCCTCACTACATCCCCATCCATGGATATTCTGATCTCTAGCAATCTGGAACGTCTGATCTACAGAATCAGCGGGGATGATGATCAGAAGACGAAGGATATGATGGAAGCATTAAAATCCGCCGGAAAATATACAATCACAGAAGATATGAAGGAGCGTCTTGCTGATTTCGCAGCAGGGTACGCAACAGAAGAAGAGTGCGCAGAGAATATTAAAAAAGTATACGATAAGACAGGATATGTTATGGATACGCATACAAGTGTAGCGTCGTATGTATGTGGTTGTTATCAGAAGAACAGTGGCGACGATAAGAAATGTGTGATCGCGTCGACTGCAAGTCCGTACAAATTCGTGAAGAGTGTGATGAGCGCAATCGATTCGAAGTATGCTGATCAGGATGAATTCAGCCTTCTGAGTGTTTTGGAAGAAACATCCGGACGTGAGATGCCACAGGCAATCAAAGATATTCTGAATGCTAATATCCTGCATGATCTGGAATGTGATGCAGATAAAATGAAAGACACAGTAAAGAATATTTTAGAAGTATAAAACTTTATATTAAAAATAAATAAAATTCATAATCGATAAAAAATACTAAATGCAAGGTTTCTATAAAAATCTTGCATTTTTGAACTATATAAAAGAATAAAAGCAGAAAAAATAACGGATTGAGATATAGGAGTTGCAAAATAGTGCTTTGAAAAGATTGTTAAAGTGTTGACTTTTGCGCAGAAAAATGCAATAATAAGGCAAATGCTGTTGTGGGAGAGTATGAAAAACTAGAATTTATAAATATACAGCAGTAAATAAAAGAAAAGAGGTTAAATGAAGATGGCTAAAATCGATTTAAGTAAGTATGGCATTTCAGGAACGACGGAAATCGTGCACAATCCTTCTTATGAATTATTATTTGAGGAAGAGACAAAACCGGAACTGGAAGGTTTTGAAAAAGGACAGGAAAGTGAACTTGGTGCAGTCAATGTAATGACAGGTATCTATACTGGACGTTCTCCTAAAGATAAGTTCATCGTAGTTGATGAGAATTCAAAAGATACTGTATGGTGGACATCTGATGAATATAAGAATGATAACCATCCTGCAACACAGGAAGCTTGGGACGCAGTAAAAGATATTGCAATCAAAGAACTTTCTAACAAAAAACTTTATGTTGTAGATGCATTCTGCGGAGCAAACAAAGATACACGTATGGCAATCCGTTTCATCGTAGAAGTTGCATGGCAGGCTCATTTCGTAACAAATATGTTCATCAAACCTTCAGAAGAAGAACTTGAGAATTTTGAGCCAGACTTCGTAGTATACAATGCTTCTAAAGCAAAAGTTGAAAATTACAAAGAATTAGGACTGAATTCAGAGACAGCAGTAATGTTCAACATCACAAGTAAAGAGCAGGTTATCGTGAATACATGGTACGGCGGAGAGATGAAGAAAGGTATGTTCTCTATGATGAACTACTTCCTTCCGCTTAAGGGAATGGCTTCTATGCACTGCTCAGCCAATACAGATCTGAATGGAGAGAATACAGCAATCTTCTTCGGACTTTCAGGAACAGGAAAGACAACACTTTCTACAGATCCTAAGCGTCTTCTGATCGGTGATGACGAGCACGGATGGGATGACAACGGAGTATTTAACTTTGAAGGCGGATGCTATGCTAAGGTTATTAACCTTGACAAAGAGTCTGAGCCGGATATCTACAATGCAATCAAGCGTAACGCACTTCTTGAGAACGTAACACTTGATGAAAATGGAAAGATTGATTTCGCAGATAAGACTGTAACAGAGAATACACGTGTATCTTACCCGATCAATCATATTGAAAATATCGTGCGTCCTGTATCTTCAGCACCTGCTGCTAAAAATGTAATCTTCCTGTCAGCTGATGCATTTGGAGTACTTCCACCGGTATCTGTACTGACACCAGAGCAGACACAGTACTACTTCCTGTCAGGATTTACAGCAAAACTTGCAGGTACAGAGCGTGGAATCACAGAGCCTACACCTACATTCTCAGCTTGCTTCGGACAGGCATTCCTGGAACTGCATCCTACAAAATATGCAGAGGAACTTGTTAAGAAGATGGAGAAGAGCGGTGCAAAAGCATACCTGGTTAACACAGGATGGAACGGAACAGGAAAACGTATCTCTATCAAGGATACACGTGGAATCATTGATGCCATCCTGAACGGAGACATCAAGAATGCTCCAACAAAGACAATTCCATACTTCAACTTCGAAGTACCTACAGAACTTACCGGTGTTGACACAGGAATCCTTGATCCTCGTGACACATATGCCGATGCAGCTGAGTGGGATGAAAAAGCAAAAGATCTTGCTGCAAGATTCATCAAGAACTTTGCTAAATATGAAGGAAATGAAGCTGGTAAAGCTTTAGTTTCAGCAGGACCACAGTTATAAGAGACACTTATCTATCTGATTAAAATCAGACAATTGTAAAGGGTTGTAAAATCCATGTAAATGGGTTATAATAAGTGCAGTGGAAACCTGAAATGTTCGATACTCTTGTAGTTTTGAACCTACAATACTTTAAACGGGAGTCTTACATCTCTGTAATATGTCAGGCCATCGACTTTGCAGTGGAAGGCAGAAAAGCAGATGCGGATACCCACCTAGCGGGTGCTAGGAGTCAGAATACAGGAACCGGCATTTTGGGGAATATACAAAAGATAAAAGACAGTCGTTTTAACGGCTGTCTTTTTTTGAAATCGCCATCAGGTTCAGGTAAGCGGATATGAGAAAGACGGTCAAAGAAAGGAAAATAAAGTGCGGAAACGGAACAACAGGCATTATAGCATCTACATTGCATGGATTTTATTGCTGCTGTGTCTGATTACAGGGCTGAAATCTGGGTTAGAAAAAAATGCAGCCGGAAAGAAGGAGTCCTATCCGGGAATATCGATTCAGAGCCGGTGGGAAGAATTGTGGAAAACAGTATCATCGAAAGACAGAGAGGAAGAAAGTGAAAGTAAAGACAAGACCCCGGAAAAGGATGCGGATTCTCAGAGAAATATCCGGGTATTGATCATGACAGATGGATATCAGCAGATCGTACATAGAGAGGTAGAAATCAGTGCAGCGGGAGGCTTAAGAATTGAAAAGAAGGATGGCCTGGAAGAAACTGCAGGAAATGAAAAAATTAAGATCACAAAAGAAGATACGGGATTTCAAAATGGAAAGATCCGTATACAGGCAATTGATGGCGGAGAGATAACCGTTAGCAGTATCAGGCGGGGCTATGGGAATCCGTCTTATGCAGGTACGTTGGATCTGTATGCCACATCAGAAGGGATTGTGATGGTAAATGAACTTCCGCTGGAGAATTATCTGTGTAAAGTGGTTCCGAGTGAGATGCCCGCATCATATCAGAAGGAAGCATTAAAGGCCCAGGCGATATGCGCAAGAAGTTATGCATACCGGCAGATTATGGATTATGCATATCCGGAATATCAGGCTCATGTGAATGACAGTACGGATTACCAGGTGTATAATAATTCGGCATCGCAACAAGCTGCAACAGAGGCTGTACAGGAGACGGCAGGAAAAGTATTGAAATATAATGGAAATATTATAACCGCCTATTACTATTCGACTTCCTGTGGAAAGACAACAACGATGGCTGCGTGGGGAACGAAAGAGAAGGCAGAAAATGCATATCTTCAGTCTGTAGAAGTGAAAGATCAGACAGGTGATTATGAGAGAAATCTTCCATGGTACCGGTGGGAAGCAGATATAGATCAGAATACATTGTCCAAAATGATCGCAGAGAATACAAAAAAGAATATAGGAACTGTGCAGTCACTGGAGGTGACGAAAAGCGGACCGGGCGGTGCAGCGTTACAGATAAAAGTATCAGGAGATCTGGGAACAGTTGTTGTTGATACGGAAAATAAGATCCGCAGAGCACTGGGGGGAAGCGGATATGAGATAAAGAAACAGGACGGGACAGCTGTAAAGGGAAGCAGACTTCTTCCGAGTGCCTTTTTTAAAGTAGAAAAGAAAGGAAACACCTTCAAGATTAAGGGCGGTGGATATGGACACGGTATTGGCATGAGTCAGAACGGAGCAAATGAAATGGCAAAAAAAGGAAAGAATTATCAGCAAATACTGCAAATGTTCTATCCCGGAACGACAATTGAATGATAAGTATAATCAATGAAAAAGTATTTGAAAAAACATAACAAGAAACAGAATAATTTCTAATAGACAAATAAATGAAAATCAGGTAGAATATAGAGACGAATATTTTGGGAGATAAGAATGAAAAAAGTTAAGTTTCTATATGATAAAGTAATGGAAATAACCGGACAGGTCGGAAAAGATCATGTAGGTGCCTATGCTGCACAGGCAGCGTATTTCTTTATGCTCAGTATGATTCCGATCATTTTACTGCTGATTACATTGGTACAGTATACACCGGTTACGAAGGCAGATGTTATGACAGCGGTTCTTCAGGTGTTTCCAAAATCCGTAGACAGTCTGATCACATCGATCGTTAATCAGGTTTATAATCAGTCCGGCGGAATCATCTCGCTGACTATTATTGTTGCACTCTGGTCAGCCGGGAAAGGGGTGCTGGCACTGACGACAGGTTTGAACTGTGTCTATGACTGTAAAGAGACACGTAATTATATTATTTTGCGAATACGTGCAACCTTTTATACAGTGGCATTTATAATTGTGATCATTTTTCTACTGGTATTATCGGTGTTCGGTAATACGTTGAATCTGTTTGTAACGGAACACTATCCGGTGATGGAACGCTTGGTGGATCAGATCATGCGGATTCGCGGAATCATCACGCCGGTATTACTGTTTGTATTTACGATGATGATCTATAAATTCCTGCCGAACCACATTGTACAGTTGAGAATCCAGCTGATGGGAGCTGCATTTTCAGCAGTCGGATGGATGATCGTATCCTGGATTTTCTCGGTCTATCTGGATATTTTTAAAGGATTTTCATCAATGTATGGGAGTCTGACAACGATTGTATTGATCATGTTGTGGCTGTATTTTTGTATGTATATCTTACTGCTGGGCGGAGAAGTAAATATGATTTTGCGGGATATGGAGCAGGGGTAGAATTTCTGACTTGACAACTCTGATCCATATGATACAATAATTAGGTATTATGAGATAAAGGCAATGACCGTGTAAGTAGTGAGCCATTTTCCGATAGAGAGAGGGAATCAACAGGCTGAAAGTTCCCTTGGGTTCAGATGGTAAATGAATTTCCCGCGTGAGCTGTGTTCTTGAAATAACAGTAGAGAACGCCGTATGATGCACGTTACGCAATAATGAGTGTCCGTAAAAGTTTTTACGGGAATCAGGGTGGTACCACGGGTTATATGTCTCGTCCCTTTTGGGGCGGGGCTTTTTTAATACCAAAAAGCATACGCTGATATAAAGATATGCGGAGAAAGGAAGAAAATGATGAAAGAAAGACTGCAGAACATCAAAGATGAAGCATTGAAGGCAATTGAAGCTGCCGATATGCCGGAAAAACTGAATGATGTGCGTGTAAAGTTCCTTGGTAAAAAGGGAGAACTTACCGCTGTATTAAAAGGTATGAAAGACGTTGCACCGGAGGACAGACCGAAGGTCGGACAGATGGTAAACGAGACAAGGGCGGCAATTGAAGCTGTTCTGGAAGAAAATAAAGAAAAGATGGAAAAGGCAATCCGTGCAGAAAAGCTGAAAAAAGAAGTGATCGATGTTACACTTCCGGCTAAGAAAAATTGTGTCGGACACCGTCATCCGAATACAATTGCACTGGAAGAAGTAGAACGTGTATTCACCGGTATGGGATATGAAGTCGTAGAAGGGCCGGAGATTGAGTATGACGAGTATAACTTCCGCAAACTGAACATTCCGGACGGACATCCGGCAAAGGATGAGCAGGATACATTCTATATCAATAAAGATATCGTGCTTCGAACACAGACATCTCCTGTACAGGCTCGTATTATGGAACAGGGCAAGCTCCCAATCTGTATTCTGTCACCGGGACGTGTATTCCGTTCAGATGAAGTTGATGCGACACATTCTCCATCCTTCCATCAGATTGAAGGATTGATCATTGATAAGAATATCTCGTTTGCCGACTTAAAGGGAACACTGGAAGTATTTGCAAAAGAATTATTCGGGGAAGATACAAAGACAAAATTCAGACCACATCATTTCCCATTCACAGAGCCAAGTGCAGAGATGGATGTAAGCTGCTTCAAATGCGGTGGAAAAGGATGCCGTTTCTGTAAAGGATCCGGATGGATTGAGATTCTTGGATGCGGAATGGTACATCCACATGTGCTGGAAATGTGCGGAATCGACCCGGAAGAATATACAGGATTCGCGTTTGGTGTAGGACTGGAACGTATCGCACTTCTGAAGTACGAGATCGATGATATGAGACTGTTATACGAAAATGATATCAGATTCTTAAAACAGTTCTAGCGAGCACAAGTAATAATACGAAAAGGAGATTTATAAATGAATACTTCATTATCATGGATAAAAGCGTATGTTCCGGATCTTGATGTAACAGCTCAGGAATATACAGATGCAATGACTTTGTCTGGTACAAAAGTCGAAGGTTATGAGAAATTAGATGCAGATCTTGATAAGATCGTGATCGGACAGATCGACAAGATTGAGAAACACCCGGATGCAGATAAACTGATCATCTGCCAGGTAAATGTCGGAACAGAGACGATTCAGATCGTAACAGGCGCTCCGAATGTAAAAGAGGGAGACAAGGTACCGGTTGTATTAGCAGGCGGACGTGTAGCAGGCGGACATGAGCCTGGACAGCGTGTAGAAGGCGGAATCAAGATCAAAAAGGGAAAACTCCGTGGTGTTGAAAGTGATGGTATGATGTGTTCCATCGAAGAACTTGGTTCAAACAGAGAGATGTATCCGGAAGCTCCGGAATACGGAATCTATATCTTCGACGATGATGCCGTTGTAGGCGAGAGTGCGATCAAATCACTTGGCCTCGATGATGTCGTTGTAGAATATGAGATCACATCTAACCGTGTAGATTGCTTCAGTGTTGTAGGTATTGCAAGAGAGGCAGCAGCTACATTTAATAAAGCGTTCTATCCACCTGTTGTCACACCAACAGGAAATGATGAGAATGCAGCAGATTATATCAAAGTAACCGTTAAGAATCCGGAACTTTGCCCAAGATATTGTGCAAGAATCGTAAAGAACATTAAGATCGGACCATCTCCAAAATGGATGCAGAGACGTCTGGCTTCTGTAGGAATCCGCCCGATCAACAACCTGGTTGATATTACAAACTATGTAATGGAAGAATACGGACAGCCAATGCATGCATATGACCTTGATACGATCGAAGGAAAAGAAATTGTAGTGCGTACTGCAGAAAAAGGTGAGAAATTCACAACTCTTGACGGACAGGAAAGAGAGATGGATGAATCTGTACTGATGATCTGTGACGGTAAGAAATCCATCGGTATCGCAGGTATCATGGGTGGAGAAAACTCTATGATCACAGACGATGTTCAGACAATGTTATTCGAAGCAGCTTGCTTTGATGGAACCAACATCCGTAAATCAAGCAAGAAGATCGGACTTCGTACCGATGCATCCGGTAAATTTGAGAAGGGTCTGGATCCAAATAATGCAGAGGCAGCCATTGACCGTGCATGCCAGCTGATCGAAGAGATGGGAGCCGGTGAAGTTGTCGGAGGAATGGTTGATGTATACAGCAAGAAGAAAGAGCCTGTAAGAGTACCATTTGATGCGGAAAAGATCAACAAGCTGCTTGGAACAGACATTTCTAAAGAAGAAATGATCGGATACTTCAAGAAGATCGATCTGGAATTCGATGAAGAGACAAGCGAAGTCATCGCACCTACTTTCCGTCATGACTTATTCCGCATCGCCGACCTTGCGGAAGAGGTTGCAAGATTCTACGGATATGATAACATTCCGACTACACTTCCAAGTGGAGAAGCTACAACAGGAAAATTATCATTCAAGTTAAGAGTAGAGCAGGTTGCACGTGATATCGCTGAGTTCTGCGGATTCAGCCAGGGAATGACATATTCATTCGAAAGCCCGAAGGTATTTGACAAGCTTCTAATTCCGGAAGATTCTGATCTTCGTAAGGCTATTCCGATCATGAACCCACTGGGAGAAGATTATAGTATCATGCGTACATCTTCTTTGAATGGTATGCTGACATCACTTGCAACAAACTATAACAGAAGAAATAAAGATGTAAAATTATACGAACTGGCTAACATTTATCTCCCAAAGGCACTTCCACTTACAGAACTGCCGGATGAAAGAGTACAGTTCACACTTGGTATGTATGGCGAAGGCGACTTCTTCACTATGAAGGGTGTCGTAGAAGAGTTCTTCGATAAAGTAGGACTTCATAAGAAAGAAAAATACGATCCGAATGCAGGAAAATCATTCCTTCACCCGGGACGTCAGGCAAACATCATTTATGATGGTGTAGTAGTCGGATATCTTGGAGAAGTACATCCGGAAGTTGCAGATAACTATGGAATCGGAACAAGAGCCTACATTGCAGTAATCGATATGCCAGAGATCGTAGCAAGAGCAACATTTGATCGTAAATATACAGGAATTGCAAAATTCCCTGCAGTGACACGTGACATCAGTATGGTAATGCCAAAAGAGATTCTGGTAGGACAGATTGAAGATGTGATCGAAAGCAAGGGCGGTGAATATCTGGAAAGCTATTCACTGTTCGATATTTACGAAGGTGCTCAGATTAAAACAGGATTCAAATCTGTTGCATATTCTATCGTATTCCGTGCAAAGGATAAGACTCTGGAAGATGCAGATGTATCTGCAGCTATGGACCGTATCTTAAAGGCACTCGAGGGTATGGGAATCGAACTTCGTAAATAAAAAAACATTCATTCATATCAGATAAAAGCTCGGTAAAAAGAGCAAGAGGATTACGTATGAAGAAAAAACAGATCATAGGTCTGGTAGTAGCGGCAGCACTGTTCGTTGGAGTCAGTGCTGCCAGCGTATTTACCAATACAATTTCAAAAAATCTGCTTCAGAACAGTGCAGATGATATAATTAATCTCGGAGGTTCGTATCAGTTTAATCCACCGTCTGAAGATTATATTGCAATCGTAAGAGTAGAAGGTACGATCCAGGAACAGAGTGGAAGCAGTACACTGGAGGCATCCAGTGGATATCAGCATGATTCAACGATGAATTATATCGATGAATTGATGGATGATTCTAACAATAAAGGAATTCTTCTGTATGTAGATTCTCCGGGAGGAACTGTCTATGAATCCGAAGAACTGTATCAGAAACTGAAAGAATATAAAGAGACAACAAAACGTCCGATCTGGGATTATATGGCACATTATGCGGCATCCGGTGGATATATGGTGTCTATGGCATCGGATAAAATCTATGCAAATTCGAATACAACGACCGGTTCCATCGGTGTGATCATGTCAGGATATGATATGTCCGGGCTGTATAAAAAGCTTGGAATCCGTTATGTAAGTATCACGAGCGGAAAGAATAAGGACAGCAGCAAATTTACGGACGAGCAGATTGCTATTTATCAGGATCAGATCAATGAAGCTTATGAGAAATTCGTGAATATCGTGGCAGACGGCCGTGATATGTCAGTGGAGGATGTAAAGAAACTGGCAGACGGAAGAACTTATACTGCAAAGCAGGCGAAGAACAACGGTCTGATCGATGAGATCAGTCTGTATCCGGATATGAAAGATGCAATGAGCAAAAAACTTGGAACATCTACATTTTATGAGATGGAATCAGATGAAGGACTTTTGCAGTCGCTGTTTTCCAAAGCAGAATCATTAGTTCCGAAGTCAGAAGCGCAGGTTCTGACGGAAACCGCCAAAAGTGTAGAAAGCGGGGTGCCGATGTACTATGCAGAACAGTTACGATAATCAGGAGAAGTTAGCCAGACAGAACAGTTGCTGTGCCAGTGGGAATCTGGAGTATGCAGGGTTCTGGGTGCGGATGGCGGCTTATATGATCGACAGTGTGGTAGTATTTGCAGGCCTCCTGATCGTGCGGCTGATATTTGCAGGTATCTCACTGGCTGGCGGTGGTGCGATAACGGGAACGGATATCCTGTTTCATTATTCGTTGAAAGATATCATACTGTATGCTCTGAAAGTGTTATATTTTATTGCATTTACCTATCTGACAGGAACGACACTTGGAAAGAAAGCGATGAATCTCCGGGTAGTTTCAAAAAATCCGGAAGAGAAGCTGACACTGTTCAATGTGGTGTACCGCGAGACGGTTGGAAGATTCTTATGTAGCCTTCCGGTGAATATCGGTTATATTGTTGCAGGAATTGATTCGGAAAAACGTGGATTTCATGACCTGCTTTGTGATACCAGAGTGGTCTATCAGAAGAAGATAAAAGCATGGATGGTGCAACCGGGAACAGTTGCACCAGAATGTGAAAAGCCAAATGTAGAAGAGCAGAAACAGCAGACATCAGAGGGTGAGCTGTCAAAAACGCAGGAAAATGTCCAAATGAAAGAGTCTGGGATACAGGAATTGAAAAAAACAGAAAATACACAGAGTTCTGTAGTTGAGAAACTGGGAAAACCAGTGTATAATGGCTATCGTCTGGTAGAAAATAAATCAGAAAAAGAAATAGCTTCAAATGCAACTGTAAATGAAAACATATCAGAAAAAGATACGTAAAGAATAAAAGGGAAAGGAATTCATAATTATGAAACGTCAGGATTTTTATTATGAATTGCCGGAAGAACTGATTGCACAGGATCCGCTTGAGGATCGTTCGAGCTCCAGACTTCTTGTCCTTGACAAGGAGACCGGGGCTTTTTCCCATCATGTATTTAAAGAAATCACAGAGTATCTGCATGAGGGAGACTGTCTGGTAATCAATGATACAAAGGTTATTCCGGCAAGACTGATTGGTTCCAAAGTAGAGACCAATGCCAAAATCGAAGTATTATTATTGAAGAGAAAAGAAAACAACGTATGGGAGACGCTGGTAAAACCAGGTAAGAAAGCAAAAGTCGGAGCAAAGATTAGTTTCGGTGATGGCCTTCTGATGGGAGAAGTCATTGATGTGGTAGAAGAAGGAAACCGTCTGATCAAATTCGATTTCGACGGAATTTTTGAAGAAATCTTAGACCAGCTTGGCCAGATGCCGCTGCCTCCATATATCACACACCAGCTGGAGGATAAGAACCGTTACCAGACGGTATATGCAACTCACACAGGTTCGGCAGCAGCACCGACGGCAGGACTGCATTTTACACCGGAACTTCTGGAAGAGATTAAGGCAAAAGGTGTGGATATTGCAAGAGTTACACTTCATGTGGGGCTTGGAACATTCCGTCCGGTAAAAGTGGATGAGATTACCGAGCATCATATGCATTCGGAATTCTTCATGATCGATGAAGAAGCGGCTGAGAAGATCAATCGTGCAAAAGAGACGGGACACCGTGTTATCTGCGTCGGAACGACAAGCTGCAGAACGGTAGAATCGGCAGCAGATGAGAATGGACATCTGGAAGCGAAGAGTGGATGGACACAGATATTCATCTATCCGGGCTATAAATTCAAAGTACTGGATTGTCTGATCACGAACTTCCATCTTCCAGAATCTACATTAATCATGCTGGTATCTGCGCTTGCAGGACGGGAGCACGTGCTTGCGGCTTATGAAGAGGCTGTGAAGGAGAGGTACCGGTTCTTTTCATTTGGGGATGCGATGTTTATTCAGTAGAGTTGCTATTTAATGCATTAAGCGGTTGATACCCGGCAGGACAATCGTACTTCATGAGATGCCGGATGACTTCAAGACCCAGCCGTCTGGAGATTCGGGAATGAAGATTGCATGCGGTGAAATCAAAGCATGGGAACAAGAATGTAAGAACAAAAATGGTAACGAATAAGTGGAGAACCGTCATACAGATAATTTGACATGTAAGTATGAAAACGCTAAAATTGGTGGAGGAATGTAGAAAACTGCAGTCCTCCATTTTTGCGTCAGGGGATATTAAAAAAACCAAAACCTCGCTCCCTGATGGAAAGGAGTCCATATGCCGAAAAAAGAATTAGCAAAAGGGTATACAACCGGAACCTGTGCACAGGCTGCAACGAGGGCAGCAATGCAGATGCTTTTTACAGGTGAAAAAGTAGAGCAGGTGTCGGTAGAACTGCCGCAGGGAGAAAAGCTGCAGTTGGATATCACGGATATACAGAGAAAATATACAGACAGGGAATTGCCGGATATGGTATCCTGTGCGGTCAAAAAAAACAGCGGAGATGATCCGGATATCACGAATGGAGTACTGGTTTACAGTCAGGTAAGGCTTTCTGAAACAGGACAGATTCATATTGATGGCGGGATCGGGGTAGGAAGAGTGACCAGGCCCGGACTGAATCAGCCGGTGGGAGAAGCCGCAATTAACCGTGTGCCAAGGCAGATGATAAGAAAAGAAGTAGAAGAAGCCTGTGAAGAGGTTGGCTATACCGGTGGAATTAATGTAGAGATTTCGATTCCGGAAGGGGCAAGACTGGCAAAAGAAACATTTAATCCAAGACTTGGAATAGAAGGAGGACTTTCAATACTTGGGACAACCGGTATTGTGAATCCGATGAGTGAACAGGCGCTGATCGATACCATTGAAGTAGAGATGAAGGTATGCCTTGCGGAAAAGTACAGGTATCTGATCATTGCACCGGGTAATTACGGATTGGATTTTCTGAAAGAACAGTATAGTATAGAAGAAAATGATGTGGTAAAATGTAGTAACTATATTGGTCAGGCCATAGATATGGCGGTAGAACAGGATTGTAAAGGTGTCCTGCTGGTCGGCCATATCGGGAAACTGATCAAGGTATCCGGCGGAATCATGAATACCCATTCCAGATGGGCAGACTGTCGGATGGATTTATTCGCCACGGCCGCATTGAGAGCGGGAATTGCCGGAGAGAAGGCAGTCGAATTTCTTGACTGTGTGACGACGGATGATGCATTGGAGAAATGCAGCGAGGAAGAACGAACACGCATTATGGAAAAAATCATGATGCGTATGGAGGAATATCTGAACTACCGGGGGAAAGGAGAGATACAGGTGGGAGTGGTCACGTTTTCCAATGTATACGGAATCCTTGGAAAGACAGAAAAAGCAGAAGAACTGATAGAAAGATTCAGAAAAGAACGACATATACAATAGATACCAGAGTATGCAGGAGAAGTTGCTGGTGGCAGGTTCTTTGCAGGACAGGAAGGAGTCGGAAAATGATACATTTTGTGGGAGCAGGTCCGGGAGCCGAAGATCTGATCACGGTCCGTGGACAGCGTTATCTGGAGCAGGCTGATGTGGTGATCTATGCGGGATCACTGGTGAATCCGGGGCTGTTAAAGAGTACAAAGGAGACATGCGAGATATATAACAGTGCGAAGATGACACTGGAAGAAGTTATGGAAGTGATGGAACAGGCAGAACGGGAACAGAAGATGACGGTTCGGCTGCATACAGGTGATCCGTGTCTGTACGGTGCAATTCGGGAACAGATGGATCATCTGGATGAACTGGGAATTGCGTATGATTCCTGTCCGGGTGTCAGTTCCTTCTGCGGGGCAGCAGCGGCACTGAATCTGGAATATACACTTCCGGAGGTGTCACAGAGTGTTGTCATCACACGTATGGAAGGAAGAACACCGGTTCCGGCGAAGGAAAAGGTTGCAGCGTTTGCAAGTCATAATGCGACGATGGTACTTTTCTTAAGTACAGGACTTCTGGAAAAGCTGGAAGGCCAGTTGATAGAAGGCGGTTATAAAGAAGATACGCCGGCAGCAATTGTATACAAGGCAACATGGCCGGAGGAAGAAAGTTACATCTGTACTGTCAGTACACTGGCAGAGACTGCGAAAGCACATGGAATTACAAAGACAGCATTGATCATCGTTGGAGATGTGGTGACACATCATGCGTATGAACGTTCGAAACTGTATGATCCGGAATTCACCACCGAGTTCCGTCAGGGAGTAAAATAAGATGAAGATTGCAATGATCAGTTTTACCGGAAATGGAAGAAGACTGGAGAAATCTTTAGCACATGAACTGGAAAAAGAAGGACACCAGGTGCTGCAGGCGGTAAAATGCAAAGAACTGGAATCGGACGAGGATGCGGTAAAATGCAGTGCCAGAGAATGGACAGGTGAACAGTTCCGGACGCGGGATGTACTGATCTTTATTGGAGCAGTACAGATTGCCGTGCGCTTGATCGCATCTTTTATAGGATCAAAGACAACAGATCCGGCGGTACTGGTACTGGATGAGAAAGGACAATATTGTATCCCGATCCTGTCCGGGCACATTGGCGGAGCAAATGAGATGGCTGAAAGAATTGCAGAGATGGCAGGAACACTGCCTGTGATCACAACAGCTACAGATATCCGGGGAAAATGGGCAATAGATGTATTTGCCAGAAAGAATCATCTTTATATAGAAGATATGCAGAAGGCAAAGCAAATTTCGGCAAAGATTCTGGAAGGAAAGACAGTCGTGGCCGCGATTGAGAGCGGAAGAGATTCGATAGAGGGTACTGTGCCGGAAGAAGTGAAAATTGTACCGGAAACCTATGAGAATCCAGATATCTATATCGGGATATATGAACGAAAATTAAGCAGTCATGTATTAAGGCTGATACCACAACGGATCACGGTGGGAATCGGCTGCAGACGGGGGACATCCGCAGAGCAGATAGAACAGCTGGTGGATAAGATACTGAAAGAATCACATATTAATAAGAAAAGTATTGGCAGGATCGCAAGCATTGATCTAAAAAAAGACGAAGAGGGATTGCTTACATTTTGCAACAAATATAACATAGAGCCGGAATTTTATCCGGCAGAAGAATTAAAAAAAGTAGAAGGAGAATTCAGTGTTTCTACATTTGTAAAAAAGGTTACCGGAGTGGATAATGTATGTGAAAGAAGTGCTGTATATACAGGTGGTACACTGCGGATCAGAAAACAGGCAGAAAATGGTGTGACAGCAGCATTTGCCTGGGATAATTGGAGGGTGAAGTTTGAATAAGGTATATGTGATAGGAATGGGACCGGGGGCATATGAACAGATGACGGTGAAAGCAGTCCGGACGCTGGAAAAATGTGATGTGATCGTCGGATATACCGTATATATCGAATTATTAAAAGAATATTTTCCGGATAAGAGATATCTGACAACGTCCATGAGACAGGAGGCAGCACGGTGCAGGATGGCATTCGAAGAGGCAGCAAAAGGAGCTGTAACGGCAATGGTATGCAGCGGAGATGCCGGGATATACGGAATGGCAGGACTGATGTATGAAATCGGTGAGGAATATCCGGAAGTCGCGATCGAAGTAATCCCGGGAGTGACAGCGGCACTGGGAGGTTCTGCGGTACTTGGAGCAGCAGTCGGACATGATGTCAGTCTGATCAGTTTAAGTGATCTTCTGACACCGTGGGAATTGATCAAAGAAAGGCTTCGCTGTGCGGCAAAAGCTGATTTTGTGATCTGCCTTTATAATCCGTCCAGCAGGAAACGCAGTACCTATCTTGCAAAAGCATGTGAGATCATGTTGGAATATAAGGCGGAAGATACCGTCTGCGGAATAGTAAAAAACATTGCCCGCGAGGGAGAAACAATGCAGACACTGACACTGAAAGAATTAAAAGAGACAACAGTAGATATGTTCTCTACTGTATTTATCGGAAATAAACAGACAAAAGTAATTCGGGAAAAAATGGTTACACCAAGGGGATATCGTATATGAAAGACAAAAAGATTCTATTATATGCAGGGACAACAGAAGGAAGAAAATTAGCATCTTATCTCGGAAGAAGAGGCGTAAGACTGCACGTCTGTGTGGCAACCGCTTATGGGGAGAGTCTGCTTCCGGAAGAGAAGAATATAACGGTGACACACGACCGGATGGACAGTGGGCAGATGGGCGAGTTTATGAGGGTGTTTGAGCCGGATTATGTGATCGATGCAACGCATCCATATGCCAAAGAAGTGACCAAAAACTTGAAAAGTGCCTGTGAGGTTATGCAGGTTCCGTATTTAAGACTGGTCAGGGGAAGTGAAGAGACCAAAGAAAGCATCTGTGTGGAAAATATGGATGAAGCGATAAAGTATCTGGAAAAAACAGAAGGAAATATTCTGGTAACAACAGGAAGCAAGGAGCTGGAATCCTATACAAGACTGACGGATTACGAAAGCCGGGTATATGCGCGCGTTCTGTCTATTGGCCAGGTGGCAGTTAATTGTGAAGAACTTGGATTCTCCGGACGTCATCTCATCTGTATGCAGGGACCGTTTTCTACGGAAATGAATCGTGCCATGTTAAAGGAATATGATATTGCTTATATGGTAACGAAAGAATCAGGACTTGCAGGCGGATACCCGCAGAAATGTCAGGCTGCACTAGAAGCCGGTGTGAAAATGGTTGTGATCGGAAGGCCGGAAGAAGAAGAGGGAATGAATTTTGAAGAAATGTCCAAATTCCTTCAGAAAGAACTGGAACTGGATAATCACTGGAAAGTTACACTGGTGGGAATCGGTGCAGGTGCCAGAGACCAGGTTACACTGGAAGCAAAAAGATGCTGTCAGGAAGCAGAACTTCTGATCGGAGCAGGCAGGATGATCGAGGCAGTGGCAGAAGTCGGACAGACCATATATGAAGCATACCGCCCGGATGAGATCATTTCTTATATCAAAGAAAATCCGGAATATGAAAATGTAACGATTGCGTTGTCCGGTGATACAGGATTTTACAGCGGTGCGAAGAAGATTCTGGAATTGACGAAAGATGACCCACAGATTGAGACAAAAGTGGTGCCTGGAGTATCATCCATCATATATTTTGCATCAAAGCTTGGCGTAACATGGGAGGATGCGGCACTAGTAAGCCTGCATGGAAGAAAAGAAAATCTAATGGCGGTCATTAAGGAGAATAAAAAGGTATTCGCCCTTGTAAGTAATGCAGAAGAGATCCGTCAGATCCTGACAAAAATGACGGAATATGGAATGGGCGAAGTAACAGTCAGGATCGGGACAGAACTTTCTTATAAGAATGAAGAGATTCAGACAGGAACAGCAAGATCACTGCTTCATTACAAAGGAGAAAATCTGGCGGTCCTTTATATTGAAAATGAATCCGGCGGCGAAAGCCCGGTGATTCCGGCAATTCCGGATGATACATTTGTACGTGGCGATGTACCGATGACCAAGGAAGAAGTAAGAAGCATTTCGATTGCTAAACTTAAGATTAAGAAGGATGCAGTTGTATATGATGTCGGAGCAGGAACAGGCTCTATTTCCGTAGAGGCCGCCATGGTTGCAACGCAAGGTAACGTCTATGCAATCGAACAGAAAGTGGAGGCGCAGGAACTGATCCGTGAAAATGCAAGGCGGATGCACGTGGATAATCTGCATGTGATAGAAGGTATGGCGCCGGAGGCACTGGAAGAACTGCCGGCACCTGATTGCGTATTTATCGGGGGCAGTAAAGGAAAGTTGTATGAAATCCTGGATGCTATCCGGAAGAAGAACCCATTTGTACGGGTGGTGCTCAATGCAATCTCACTCGAGACGATGATGCAGGTGTTAAAATATACGGAAGAGAATGAGATAGAAGAGGCAGAAGTCATTCAGGTAGCGGTAAGCCGTGCGAAAAAAGTGGGCAGTTATCATATGATGAATGGACAGAATCCGATCTATGTGATCAGCTTTACGAGCAGACCGGCAAAAAAGGAAGCAGATCCGGAAAATGAAGACGATTTCGTTCTGGAAGAAATCAATCTGGACGAGGTGGAACCGGAAGATATGACCGGAGATATTGTGGAGGATATTACGAAAGTGATCTCTGTAGGGGATCTGACACCGGAGAAAATCCGGGAAGAAATGGAGGAATCTGAGTAATGAAACTTCCTAGAATTCTGATTACTGCGATGAGAAGTGGCGCAGGTAAAACCATGCTGACCTGCGGAATATTGAAAGCAATGAAGATGCAGGAGATAAATCCTGCGTCTTTTAAGTGCGGGCCGGATTACATTGATCCAATGTTCCACAAGACTGTGATCGGCATCAGCAGCTATAATCTGGATTCCTTTTTGTGTGGAGAAAATGGAGTCAGAGAGATCCTGAAAAAAAATGGTGCCGGAGCAGATATTTCCGTAATGGAAGGTGTTATGGGATACTATGATGGGATCGCAGGGATCTCTTCAGAGGCGAGTGCTTATGACATTGCCAGAATTACCGATACCCCGGCTGTGATGATCCTGGACTGTAAAGGACTAAGCGTGTCTGCAGTGCCGTGTATCCAGGGGTTTTTGCATTATAAAGAAGACAGCCGTATCAAAGGCGTAATTCTGAACCGTTTGTCTCCGATGATGTATGGAAGAATGAAAGAGATGATCGAGGTGCAGACAGGAATCAAAGTCTACGGCTATGTTCCGGTTATGAAAGATTGTGCACTGGAGAGCCGTTATCTGGGACTGAAGCTTCCAAAAGAACGAAAAGATACGGAAGACAAACTCACAAGACTGGGAGAACAGATTCTGAAAAGTGTAGATATCGCAGGCCTTCTGGAACTGGCAGAAAATGCACCGGAGCTGCAGGAAAAGAAAACGCAAGGATATACATCAGAAATGGTAGAAAATTTGGCAGAAAATGCACAGTATAGTACAGAATCGGTTAGAACAAAAGATACGGTACGGATCGGGCTTGCAAGTGACGATGCATTCTGTTTTTTCTATCAGGATAATCTGGAACTGCTGCAGGAGATGGGAGCGGAACTGATTCCTTTTTCTCCTCTTTACGATAAGCAGATTCCGGAAAATCTGTCGGGACTTTTGTTCTATGGCGGTTATCCGGAACTATATGCAGAAGAACTAAGTAAAAATGAGTCAATGAAGACGAGTATTAAAAAAGCATTGAACGGCGGAATGCCATGTATCGCGGAGTGTGGAGGATTCATGTACCTGCAGGAATATATCAGAGATGAAAGCGGCACAGAATTTCCAATGGTTGGATTTTTAGAAGGGAAAAGTTATCCGACAGGTTCCTTAAAGCGATTCGGCTATGTTACCCTGACAGGGGGAAGAATATTCGGTAAAGAAGCAGGAGGTATCCCGGCACATGAATTTCATTATTATGATTCAGAAGTATGCGGGGAAGCATTTCTGGCGGAAAAACCAATGTCAAACCGTTCGTGGAAATGCATGATCAGTACCGATACGGTACTGGCAGGATATCCGCATATTCATTATTATGGAAATGAAAAGATTCCGGAGAACTTTCTGGAACAATGCAGAAGATGCAGGGAACAAGAGAAAAGAGCTAGGGAAAGAGATAGAACATAGAGAACAGAGAGGATAAAAAGCATGGCAGAGCAAAGTTTAGAACAACTGGAACAGGAATTCCATCAGATCGTATCTGGCATTCATCCGGCAGATGTAGTAACGAAAGGAAATGCGCAGAAAAAGTGGAACTCCATTGCGAAACCGTTACACAGTCTGGGAAAACTAGAAGATCATATTATGCAGATTGCGGCACTGACCGGCGATACAGACGTGAATCTGAACCGGAAGGCGCTGATCGTGATGTGTGCGGATAACGGAGTGGTAGAAGAAGGTGTAACGCAGACAGGACAGGAAGTAACTGCAATTGTTGCAGAGAATTTTCTGACATGTAATACCAGTGCGGCGATCATGTGTAAAAAAGCCGGTGTAGACATCTTTCCCATCGATATCGGTATGGCAGCGGATACAAAAGTCCCAAGATATAAAACGGCAAATGGAACCGCAAATATGACCAAAGGTCCGGCTATGACAAGAATGCAGGCGTTACAGGCAATCTTAACCGGGATCCATCAGGTGAAGGAAAAGAAGGAAGCCGGATATAAGATCATTGCTACCGGAGAGATGGGAATCGGAAATACGACGACCAGCAGTGCCGTGGCTTCCGTACTTCTGGGAGACGAACCGGCAGAGATAACGGGACGGGGAGCAGGACTGACGAACGAAGGATTGGAAAGAAAAATACACGCAATCGAGAAGGCGATAGCGGTCAATCGTCCGAAATGGGATGATCCGGTGGATGTACTGGCAAAAGTAGGCGGATTCGATCTGGCGGGAATCACCGGACTCTATCTGGGAGGTGCTGTATATCGAATCCCGATTGTAGTTGATGGATTTATCTCAGCGGTTGCGGCACTTGCGGCCGTCAGAATCTGTGAGTGGGTCAAAGATGCGATGATTGTGTCACATGTCTCGAAAGAACCTGGAATGCAGAAGATCCTGAAAGAGTTACACATGGATGCACCATTGCATGCAGATATGTGCCTGGGTGAGGGAACCGGAGCTGTGGCATATCTTCCGGTGCTGGATCTTGCGGCAGAAGTGTATGGACGGATGAGTACATTTTCAGAAAATGACATCGAAGATTATAAAGAATTAGGTGAGAAAGAATGATACATCTGGTGACAGGCGGAAGCGGAAGCGGTAAATCTGAGTATGCGGAGAACTGGCTGACAGGCAGAAATAAGAAGGATGGTACTTACATATATATTGCAACCATGCAGCCATACACAGAAGAAACGATGAAAAAGATTGAAAGACATCACAGGCTGAGAGCCGGAAAAGGATTCCGGACATTGGAAAAATATACAGATCTATCAGAACTTGAGATACCAAAGAATCAGGGAATCCTTCTGGAGTGCATATCGAATCTGGTGGCCAATGAGCTTTACAGAGAAGATGGTACATTGAATGATTTAAAAGAAACAAAAGAAAAAGTATTGGCAGGAGTACGCAGACTGAGCAATTCTACGACACGTCTTGTAATTGTTACAAATGAAGTGAACGCAGATATAAACGGCTATAGCGAAGAGACGGAAAAATATCGGGAATGCATCGGAATGGTGAATCAAAGTCTTGCAGAGCTTGCAGATATAGTAACGGAAGTTGTGTATGGAATTCCGGTATGCATTCGTAAGGAGCAAAAGAAGTATGAAGAATATAAAAAGAATATGGAATAGTTTCAAAATTGCGTTTTCTATGTACAGCAGGATTCCGATGCCGCGCAGCGAATGGACAGATGAAAATAAATCGTATGCAATGTGTTTTTTTCCATGGATCGGTGCGGTGATCGGACTTTTGTCTTATGGAGTGTTTCGGTTTTCAAAATGGTTTGATGGGAATGGAGGAGGAAATTATTCCTTATTTTTTGTAATATTTCTGATCCTAATCCCGGTATTTATTACGGGAGGAATTCATCTGGACGGATTTCTGGATACACAGGATGCGCTGAGTTCCTGGCAGACGAAAGAGCGGCGTCTGGAAATACTGAAAGATTCCCACGCAGGAGCATTTGCTATCATTTCATGTACCGTCTATTTTCTGATGTATATTGGCGTGTATTCTTGTCTGAGTGTACGGAGTATGGAAGTGATCGCATATAGCTTCATGCTATCGAGAACATTGAGTGGACTGTCTGTAGTTACATTTCCACAGGCAAGGAAGAAAGGTATGGTGGCAGATTTTTCGGAAAGTGCATCGACCAGAATTACAAGAATGGTATTGGGCATTTATCTGATTGTACTGTGTTTCCTGATTCCACTGACCGGAGGGATCTGCGGAATCGGATGTGTGATCTCGGCAGGCGTGGTATTTGGATATTATTACCGGATGGCGATGAAGAATTTCGGCGGTGTGACCGGGGATCTGTGTGGCTATTTCCTGCAGGTATGTGAACTTGTGATGGCGCTTGTCGTGGTAGTAGTGGATATCGTAGTAAAAAGCGGAATCATCAAATGATGAACAGGCTGGATAAAAGTGTGGAAAGAATGAAGAAAACAAGTGGCAGAAAGAAAACAGCAGAGAAATAGTAGAAAATAACAGAAAGATGAAAATACAGGATTGGAGGAAGGAAAAGAAGTCATGATCATGATAATAGGCGGCGCATATCAGGGAAAACTTGCATTCGCAAAGAAAATCTACCCAGATGTCACATGGGCAGACGGTGCGGTATGTACGGAAGAAGAACTATATAGCTGCGAAGGGATATATCATTTCCATCAGTATATCGAAAGAAAGATAAAGGAAGGAGAACCGATAGATGATCTTGCAGAAGAACTGATTCGGAAGAATCCGGAACTGATCCTGATCACAGATGAGATCGGATACGGGATCGTGCCGGTTGACCGGATGGAACGGGAATACAGAGAGCAGACCGGAAGAGTGTGCACGCGCCTTGCGGCATATTCGGAGAAAGTATACCGTGTGATGTGCGGAATCGGACAGGTGATAAAGGAAGTATGAGGATTTATCTGATACGTCATTCGATGACGAAAGGAAATAAAGAAAAACGCTATATCGGAACGACGGATGAATCTTTATGTCTGGAAGGAATACAGCTTTTGGAAGAGAGAAAAGGAATGTATCCTGAGGTTACATATGTCTATGTAAGTCCGATGAAGCGGTGCGTGCAGACGGCAGAGATCATTTATCCGGAGATGATGAAAGCAGGAGCATATAGCTGTAATGAAAAGTTACGGGAGTGTGATTTTGGCCTGTTTGAAAATCATAATTATATCGAACTTTCCGGCTGCCCGGAGTATCAGGCATGGATAGACAGTGGTGGGAAGCTGCCATTTCCGGAAGGGGAAAGCAGGGAAGCGTTCATCCGGCGGACACTGGAAGGGTTCCGGGAAGTCGTACGGGATGCGCAGGCACATGACCGGGAGAAGATTGCGGTTGTGGCACATGGCGGAACGATCATGAGTATCATGGAACGGTATGCAGTAAAGGAAGACGGGACACCAGCAGGAAGTTATTATGATTATCAGATAAAGAATGGAGAAGGATATGAACTTAGAATTTCAGAGAATGACATATATGACGATCGCGATCGTGGCGGGCTTTGTTCTGGATCTGATCTTCGGGGATCCAAGATGGCTGTATCATCCGGTGAGGCTGATCGGGCATCTGATATCGGGAACCGAAAGAATTATCAGAAACTGTCTGCCGGCGAATAAGACAGGGGAACGCATCGGTGGAGGAATTCTGGTGCTGGTGGTTGTGACGGTCAGTACAGGAGTTCCGGCGGTGATCTTATCGGTTGCATATAAGTATTTCTGGCAGCTTGGATTTGCACTGGAAAGCTTCTGGTGTTATCAGATCCTTGCAACGAAATCCCTGAAAGTAGAAAGTGACAGGGTCTACATAGCACTGAAAGACAAGGGCCTGGAGGCCGGGAGAAAGGCCGTGTCCATGATCGTCGGAAGAGATACACAGAATCTGACGGAAGAAGGTGTGACCAAGGCGGCCGTAGAGACGGTGGCAGAGAATACATCGGATGGTGTGATCGCACCGTTATTTTATATGCTGATCGGCGGAGCTGTTCTGGGATTTACATACAAAGCGATCAATACGATGGATTCGATGGTTGGATATAAGAATGACAAGTATCAGTGGTTTGGAACGGCAGCAGCGAAGTTAGACGATGTGGTGAATTTCATTCCGGCAAGGGTATCGGCAGTGTTGATGATCCAGGTTGCATATTTGATCGGAATGGATGGAAAGAATGCAGCACGTATCTTCCGAAGAGACCGCTTTAATCATAAAAGTCCGAACTCGGCACAGACAGAAGCAGTCATGGCGGGGGCGCTGGATGTGCAGCTTGCAGGAGATGCATGGTATTTTGGAAAGCTGCATAAGAAGCCGACGATCGGAGATCCGGTCCGGGAGATGGAACTACTGGATATCCGGAGATCGCATAAGCTGTTATATGGGACGGCAATGCTTGGTCTGATACTTGGAATCATCCTCCGGATTCTGGTTCTGTAGATGATATTGATAATAAAAATCAAAAAACAAATAATATTATCTGCAAATTATGAATAAAAAGTTAGAATTGTGCAAACAATGTTCCTGTTGACTAACATAGTCAGTGCAACTTACAATATAAAAAAGAGGTAAAGAAGGTGTTAGTTATGCAGACATTGTCAAAGGCGGCGGCTGGAAAAAGCTACACCATCAAGTGGATGTTCGGCATCCCGGAAGTTCTGGATAAGATCCGAAAATGCAAGATTGATGAAGGCAGTGAGATCACAGTCATTCAGAATTCCGGAAGAGACCTGATCATCAGGAGTGGTGAGAAGCGGATCGCAATGAGCAGCGATGCGGCAACAAGAATTCAGGTATAAGATTCCGGTTGACTATTTTCTGCAAAGTGAGTAAGATGGTTGTAGCAAAATAGCAGAGAGAGCGGTTTATCCGCACAGGTGAAGGAACGTTGGCAGAACCAAAAGAGACAGTTCACGGTGGAGACATTTACCGGAATCCATCTGTTACAGATTATTCTGTAAACAGTAACCCGCTGGGAGTTCCCGAAGCGGTACGAAAGAGCGTACAGGAAAGTGCAGACAGGATCATGTATTATCCGGATGTCAGATGCGACAGACTTCGGGAGTCGATCAGTGATTTTGAGAGAATAGAAAAAGAAAAGATACTCTGCGGCAATGGTGCTGCAGAGCTTTTTTTTGCTGTCGTAATGGCAGTGAGACCGAAAAAAGCACTGGTGACGGCACCAGCTTTTTCCGAGTATGAGCGAGCACTTGGCACAGTTGGAGCAGAGGTACAATATTACAGATTAAAAGAAGAACAGGATTTCCGGATACAGGAGGATATACTGGAACAGATTATGGAAGATACAGATATGATATTTCTGTGCAATCCCAATAATCCGACCGGACAGACAACGGAAAAAGAACTGCTGATCCGTGTGATGAACAGGTGTAATAAATGCGGTACGATACTGGTCCTGGATGAGTGTTTTATAGAGTTTCTGGAAGAACCAGAAAGATATGAATGCCGGGGGTATCTGACACAGTATCCGAATGTGGTCATTATCAAAGCATTTACGAAAATATTCTGTATGCCGGGTGTAAGACTTGGATATGCATTGTGTGAGAATGCAGCTCTTAGGAAACGAATGAGGGCAATGCTCCAGCCGTGGAATGTGTCGGTAACGGCACAGGAAGCAGGTGTGGCAGCACTTGTTGATTGCGAAGCATATTTAAAGAGAACGAGAGAATATATAAAAAAAGAAAAGTTCTGGATGACAGAGCGGATGAGAAAGCTTGGTCTGAATGTATGGGGATCGGAAGCAAACTATATATTTTTTAAAGGAAAAGCAGGGCTGTATGAGAAGGCACTGAAAAGCGGACTGTTGATCCGGGACTGCAGTAACTATGAAGGACTGACAGAAGGGCATTACCGGATTGCAATAAGATCTGAAGAAGAGAATGAAAGGTTGATAACATGGCTGGAAAAATTATGATACAGGGGACAATGTCCAACGCAGGAAAGAGTCTTCTGTGTGCGGGACTTTGCAGAATATTCAAACAGGACGGATACCGGGTGGCTCCGTTCAAATCCCAGAATATGGCACTGAATTCCTTTATTACAGAGGATGGACTGGAGATGGGACGTGCACAGGTTGTGCAGGCAGAGGCAGCAGGCGTGGCGCCGCAGGTAGAGATGAATCCGATCCTGTTAAAGCCGACCAACGATGTAGGATCACAGGTGATCGTAAATGGTGAAGTCTTGAAGAATATGAGTGCAAGAGAATATTTTGCTTATAAAAAGCAGCTCATACCGGACATTATGAAAGCATTTCACAAATTAGAAGAAGAGAATGACATCATTGTGATCGAAGGAGCGGGAAGTCCGGCAGAGATCAACCTGAAGAAAGATGATATTGTAAATATGGGGCTGGCGAAGATGGTAGATGCGCCGGTGCTTCTGGTCGGAGATATTGACCGCGGAGGAGTATTTGCCCAGCTTCTGGGGACGCTTATGCTCCTGGAAGATGATGAGAAAGAACGTGTAAAGGGACTGGTCATCAACAAATTCCGCGGGGATAAGACAATCCTGGATCCCGGTATTGTTATGTTGGAAGAAAGAGGCGGCATTCCGGTAGTCGGAGTTACACCGTATATGCAGGTCGAGATTGAAGATGAAGACAGTCTGACAGAGCGTTTTAACATGACAAAGGGTGGAAAAGGTGCAGAAGAAAGAATCGGTCTGGTGGATATCGCAGTCATCCGGATACCGAGAATTTCGAACTTTACGGATTTCATGCTGTTGGAAAATGCTCCGGGAGTGAATCTGCGTTATGTAAAGAATCCAAGAGAACTGGAAAATCCTGATATGGTTATCCTTCCGGGAACAAAAAATACGATGGGAGATCTGAAATGGTTAAGACAGAGCGGAATGGAAGCGAAGATTCTAAAGGCGCATGCCGGCGGCTGTGTGGTCTGGGGAATCTGCGGCGGCTATCAGATGCTGGGGCAGTCGCTCAGTGATCCGGAAGGCGTGGAAGATGGCGGCAGTATGAAAGGACTTGGCCTTTTGCCGGTAACGACTACATTTACCACAGAAAAGACCAGAACAAGGGTGAATGGAACACTCCTTCATGTGGAGGGGAATCTGAAAGCACTTGAGAATCTGAAGTTTGAAGGATACGAGATCCATATGGGAAAGACCGAACTTCTGGAAGGATGTCCGATGAATCAGATTCACGATACGGTGAAGAAAAAGGACAGACAGATTCCGGATATGGAGCCGGAAAACAGAATAGAGAACAGTACAGACGGAATCTCGCATGGAAATGTATACGGAACATACATCCACGGCATTTTTGATAAGGAGAAAATTGTATCGGAGATCGTAAAATCCCTGGCAGAAAAGAAAGGACTTTCAATGGAAGAAGTGGAAGGTGTGGACCTGAAAGCATTCAAAGAAAGCCAGTATGATCTTCTTGCAGATACACTCAGAAAACATCTGGACATGAAGGCAATCTATCAGATCATGGGAATGCAGAAATAATTTTTCGGGATTACTATGTATTCGTAAGGAGCTGTAGATACCAAAGTATGCAAGAGAAGTTGCCGATGGCAAGTTTTGTAGTTAGAAAAGATGAGATGTGGGTTATGACGGACTATGAAAAGAAAGGAAGAAAAAGTTGAATATACAGAAAAATGATCACGCGGCACATACAAAAATAGAGATAGAAAATGTCCTTCCGACAGAGATCGAAAAGCGCAGCTTTGAGATCATTACGGAAGAACTGGAGCAGGAAGGTATTATCCTTCCAGAGATTCAGGCACCAATTACAAAGCGCTGCATACACACCAGCGCAGATTTCGATTATGCAAAGAATCTGGTCTACTCCGAGCATGCGGTGGAGAAAGCACTTGAAGCGATCAGAGGCGGTGCTTCCATTGTAACCGATACACAGATGGGACGTTCCGGAATTAACAAAAAGAGACTGGAACAGTATGGCGGTCAGGTATACTGCTTTATGTCGGATGAAGATGTGGCGCAGGCGGCGAAGAAGAATGGAACAACAAGAGCCGTTGCCAGTATGGAAAAAGCGTGTGAACGGAATGAAAAGCTGATCTTTGCCATTGGAAATGCACCGACAGCACTAATTCACCTGTATGAACTGATCAAAGACGGAAGAATCCGTCCGGAGCTCGTGATCGGTGTACCGGTCGGCTTTGTAAATGTGGTACAGTCCAAAGAACTGATCCTGACTCTGGAAGATACCCCGTATATTGTAGCGAGGGGGAGAAAAGGCGGAAGTAATATTGCGGCATGTATCTGTAACGCACTGATCTATATGCTGTAGGGAGGAAGAATTTATGACATTACAGCAGTTAAGGTATATTACCATGGTTGCGGAGAAGGGGACGATAAGTGAGGCGGCAAAAGAGCTGTTCATTTCCCAGCCGAGTCTTACCAATGCAATCCGGGAACTGGAGCAGGAGATGCAGGTGACGATTTTTCACCGGACGAATAAAGGGGTGACGATCACCGCAGAGGGAGATGAATTTCTCGCCTATGCAAGACAGATTCTGGATCAGGTCGGCCTCATGCAGGAGAGGTATCTGAATGTAAATGAACGGAACCCGAGATTTTCCGTATCCTGCCAGCATTATTCTTTTGCGGTCAATGCATTTGTAGATGTGATCCGTAAATTTGATGCGAGAAAATATGATTTTACTTTAAGAGAAACGCAGACTTACGAGATTATCGAGGATGTGGCAAAATTAAAAAGTGAGATAGGTATTCTGTATACTTCTTCACAGAATGAGACGATCATCATGAAACTGATCCGTCAGAATGATCTGAAATTCGAAGAGTTATTCGTAGCAAAGCCACATGTATTTATCAGTTCAAAGCATCCGTTGGCAGATAAGGAAGCACTGACACTGGAAGATCTGGAGGAGTATCCGTATTTGTCATTTGAGCAGGGGGATTATAATTCCTTTTATTTTTCCGAAGAGATATTAAGCACACTGGACCGGAATAAGAACATCAAAGTCAGAGACCGGGCAACGCTTTTCAATCTGGCGGTCGGCCTGGACGGGTATACGGTAAGCTCCGGCGTGATCAGTAAAGAGCTGAACGGTGAGAATATCATCGGGAAGCCGCTTCTGGTGGATGAATATATGCGGATCGGAACGATTGTGCGGAAAGATGTGGCACTGAGCCGGTATGGAAAGGTGTATATGGAAGCGTTGAAAAAATACACAGGCGGGATGTAAGAATAATTCAGAATAATGGTGAAAAGCAGTGGAGTGCTATAGTTTAAAACTATGGAGAACCGCTGCTTTTTTGTATTATACATAAAAAAACAGATGGGTTATACTTTTCAACAGAGAAAACGAGCAAAGTACAGGAGGATATAAAATATGAGTAATCAGGCACCATTCCGTTATGATGTGGTAGGAAGTTTCTTACGTCCAGAGTATCTGAAGGACGCAAGAGCAAAATTTGCAGAAGGAAAGATCACAGAGGAACAGTTAAAAGAGACAGAAGATAAAGTAATTAAAGAACTGGTAGAAAAAGAAAAAGAAGTCGGACTTCAGGCTGTGACAGATGGGGAATTCAGAAGAAGATACTGGCATCTGGATTTCCTTGCAGATCTGGATGGTGTAGAGGAGATTAAGTCGGATCACTGGTCTGTACACTTTAAGGGGCATCAGCCGAAAGCGGCAACACTTAAGATAGCAGATAAAGTTGATTTCGGAGAACATCCATTTCTGGAGCATTTTAAATATCTGAAAAGTGTTGCAGGAGATACTCTCTGCAAAATGACAATTCCTTCACCATCTATGCTGCATCTGATCTGTTGTGTACGTGCAGAAGAGTATATACCGATCGAACGTTATCAGGACATGAAGGATTTATATTATGACATTGCAATCGCTTATCAGAAGGTCATCCGTGCATTCTATGATGCGGGATGCAGATACCTGCAGTTAGACGATACATCATGGGGAGAATTCTGTGATGCGGAAAAGAGAAAGACATATAAAGAAAGAGGCTTTGATCTGGATGAGATCGCGAGATCTTATGTAGACATGATCAATCTTGCACTCGAAGCAAAACCAGAAGATATGACGGTCACAATGCATATCTGCAGGGGGAATTTCAGATCTACATGGTTCTCATCAGGCGGGTACGAACCGATTGCAGAGATATTATTCGGTCATTGTAACGTAGACGGATTCTTTCTCGAATATGATTCCGAAAGATCGGGAGACTTCTCGCCGCTTTGCTATATTAAGGATCAGAAGGTGGTATTGGGACTGATCACTTCTAAGTTTCCGGAACTGGAAGACAAAGAGGATGTAAAGAAAAGAATTGAAGAGGCAGAAAAGTATGTGGCGAAAGATCAGCTTTGCTTAAGTCCACAGTGTGGATTTTCATCTACAGAAGAGGGTAATATCATGACAGAAGCAGAGCAGTGGAGAAAGGTTTCATTTGTAAAAGAAGTTGCGGAAGAAGTCTGGGATGTTTAATATAAAATTGAATATATAAAAAAGATATGGAAGATATATCAAATATACGTTTCACATTTTTGATATTCTTCCGTATAATAGTCTGCTGAGGGGGATGGATCGGAAAACGTAAGAACGTATGAGAATCATCCTCCGTTTTTATTCTAAGGAGATGAAAACATGGGAGTAATGAAAAGTTTATTTTCCGGGAAGCAGATGTCGGAGGCATTCATCTGTAGTGCATTTCTGGCCTTGTCGGGTGGATTTCAGGATGCGTATACCTATAATACGAGGAATGAAGTATTCTCGAATGCACAGACAGGTAATGTGGTGCTGATGAGCCAGAATTTCATGACGGGAAAATGGGAGGCTGGACTGAAATATTTATTTCCGCTTTTTGCATTTGCTTTAGGTGTTCTGATTGCGGAGCAGATCCAGAATAAGTACAAATATGCCAGACGCCTGCACTGGAGACAGGGAATACTGGGAGCAGAGATCCTCATTTTGTTTGTTGTAGGATTTATTCCGCAGCGGGGAAATATGATCGCGACTGTTCTGGTATCCTTTGCCTGTGCGATGCAGGTGCAGAGTTTCCGGAAGGTAAATGGATTTTCATATGCAAGTACTATGTGTATCGGAAACTTACGGAGTGGAACGGCGGCATTATCCTTCTATCTGAGAGAGAAAAAGCCGGAACAATTGCGGCAGGCAATGTATTATTTTGGAATTATAGTTCTTTTTGCGGTAGGAGCCGGAATCGGAGGCAATCTTTCAGCCAATTATGGAATCCATATGATCTGGGTATCCTGCGGACTTTTGATCGTCAGTTTCCTGTTGATGTTCCTGGATATAGAATCCCGGAGAAACGAAAGATAAAAAAGGGACAAAAAAGAGACATTGATCCGTCATCAGATACGGATCAGTGTCTCGATTAGTTTTTGCGCTGCAATGCTCTGTGGTCTGGAAGCATTCTGTACAAGACAGATTTGTCTCGCAGGAAGGGATTCTTTCAGATGGATCTGAAGAATTTCTCCACGCTTGAGCGGTTCTTCTGCAAGCTTCTCCGGATAGAAGCCGATACCAAGATTGTGCTGGATCAAAGCCAGGCACTGGTCGGTGGATGTAACTTCAAGATCCGGACGGAACGGAAGCCCGTGAGAAGAAAAGTATTGAATATGAAGATCTCTGGTGCTGGTGTTATTTTCCAGCGAGACGAAAGGGTAGTCCGTAAGTTCTTCCAGTGAGCAGATGCGGGAAGCCGGTTCTTTGTATTTCGGGCCGGCAATCAGAATTTCCCGGAAAGAACCCAGGGAGATTTTCTGAAACTGTTTTTGAACAGAAAGTGGAGTTGTTACAATTGCAAAATCCACCAGTCCGCTTTCCAGGGAAGCAATCGCCTGCGGAGTGGAATGGTTGGATATCTTAAGCCTTACATGTGGATAATGATTGTGAAATGCTTCTAATTTGGACAGAAGCATAATACGAAGTGCATTTTCACTGACTCCGATGGAGATGAGTCCGCTTGTAAGACTCTGGTCACGCTTGAGCTCGGCTTCTCCGAGTTCAAGCTGTTCGAAAGCAATCGCAACGTGGTTAAAAAGCTTCTGGCCTTCAGGCGTCAGTGAGACTCCGCGGTTCGAACGGACAAAAAGGTGACAGCCAAGTTCTGTCTCAAGATTATTCATACAACGGGTAATGTTCGGCTGGTTATTGTGTAATACCTCTGCCGCTTTTGTAAAACTGTGATGTTGTGCAACATGGTAAAAAATACGGTAATAATCGTATGTGCTCATAATATCCTCCAAAATAATATATAAAATTGATATATATATATAGTTAGTTATCTTTAATACGGATGATGCCAGATAAGTATAATATATTCTAGGTGAAAAGACAATGTTAAGAAATAAAAAAATATATTACATAGTAGAAAAAACGTAGTATACTGATTTATATTTTTCTTATAAACAGATGTGTTTGTAATGAAAATGATGGATACACCTGAGAGGAGAGACTTAATTATGATAAAAATGAATGTAAAATTTGAAACACCGGAACAGCTTGTAGAATTTTCAAGAATGTGTCAGAAAGTAGAGGCTGATACCTTGATTGAAGATACAGCACATAAACTTATCATTGATGGAAAATCAGTTATGGGAATGATGACAGTTACGCTGAATCAGAAGATGATTTTTGTAGTAGATGGTTCTGATGCGGAAGAGGTAGTTCATACATTTGAAAAATTCCGCACCGAAGAGGCAGTACAGAAGCAGAATCTGGGTTAACAATTGCATTTTACAGGTACTTATGGTATCGTAGTCAAGATGAGAAAAATAGAATGAAAACTGCAGGTGCCGGCTGGATAAGATTGATAGAGCCGGTGAAAAGGGAAACAGGTGCAAGTCCTGTGCGAACTCGTCACTGTGAGCAGGGAATATCAGAAAAGAAAAAAGTCACTGGATAACGGGAAGAAAAGATTCTGATGTATGGATCTGTGAGTCAGGAGACCTGCCTGTAGTGTACATGGAAGTAAATCCGGACCACGAGTAATTGGTTGTACAAAAATGGAAGAAAATTATAATAAATTAACAAGGCCATTTTGTACCCTTTTACGGATGATTTCGTGGAAGGGTATTTTGGTTGACAGAAAAGTAGTAGGGAGAGAGTATAAGATGAAACATAATTCCAAGCAATTTTTGGCCTTATTTATGGCTGTGTCTATGGCAGTTGCACCGGTATCGGGAGTGTATGCGGAAGATCAGAATGCAGCCGTAGGAGATACATTGAGTGAGAATAAACAGGATAGTGATGAAGCTGGACAGACAGAGCCGGAAGCCGCTGCCGGACAGACAGAGTCGGAAGCCGCTGCCGGACAGACTGAGACAGAAGCCGCTGCCGGACAGACAGAAAGCAGTGTGACGACAGATACAAGTCAGGAAGTCACAAAAGAAGCCGGGAAAAATCAGGTAGCTGTCGAAAAGGTACAGAATACGCAGGAAGACGGAACCGCCCCACAGACGGAACCAATTGGCGAAGACGAAATATTTGAGAACATTACTGATATCAGCGGTATGGCAGGTGCTTTGAAAGACGGAGAATATGGTGTTGATGCGGATCATTTTTCGGCAAAACTGACTTCGGGTGGTTCAAGCAAGGTGAAGATTGAGTGTCAAAAAGTAATCGTAAAGAATGGAAAAGCAACAGCCTGGATAAATTTTAGCAGTTCTAAGTATGATAAAGTATGGGTGAAAGTGAATGGAACCCAGAACATATATCATGCAAAACCGAGAGAAGGCGAGGCCGGAGTTACATTTGAGATTCCTGTTAATTTAAATAGTTCAATGACTTTTATGGCACATACCAGTTCCATGAGTGGAAAAAATATTGCATATACGATCAATATTGCAATCCCGGAAGATACGGTCCCGTCGACACCATCCATACCGGATCAGACCGTTATTACGGAATTAAGTTTCAAAGAGGGATCTGAACTCAGCATGAAAGAGGGAAAAGTTCAGGAACTGACACCTCAGTTCACACCGGCATTATCAGCATCTGAGACAGCACCGGATATGACATGGACTTCTTCTGATCCAAAGATTGTAACCGTTGCAAAATCCGGAACACAGGCTGAGCTGACCGCAGTGAAAGCAGGGACTGCTGAGGTGACTGTGTCTATTAATAATGCGGAAGGAACAGAGCTTAAAGCCACATGCAAGGTAACGGTAACAGCATCGGAAACAGAAAATAAAACCCTGACAGATGGAAATTATCAGGTAGATGTGGATACTGGAAATAAGATGTTCAAAGTTACGAATTGTATCCTGACATCTGAAAAAGGTAAGATGTATGCTGTAATCACATTAAGCGGAACCGGATATGATTATCTTTATATGGGATCAGCAGCCGATGCGTCAGAAGCTGCAGCAAAAGACTACATTTCATATGTGGCTGATGAGGCAGGAAAATATACATACAAAGTTCCGGTAGAAAGTCTGGATAAAGGAATTGCAGTTGCGGCACATTCCATTAAAAAAGATAAATGGTATGACCGTACACTTATATTTTCATCTGCCTCTGCAAAACGTATCATAGCAGACGGAACCTATCAGGTGAATGCTGAAGCCGGCGGAAAGATGTTCCGTGTTACGGATTGTGTTATGACTGTAAAGAATGGACAGATGACGGCGGCAGTTACATTAAGCGGTCAGGGTTATAACAGAATCTATCTGGGCGATGTAAATAACGCATCGGATGATGAAAAGAACTGGATCCTTCCGGATTCGCTTCTTGCAGAGCAGTATACATTTCAGATTCCGGTAGAGAAACTGGATGAGGTAATGACAATTGCCGTTCATACGACAAAGAGTAATAAGTGGGACACCAGAACACTGATATTTCATTCAGAAGGCATGACTAAGATTGCGGACAGCAATAATGGAAATGCTTCGAATGGTAATAACGGAAGCAACGGCTCATTGAAACCGGGCGGAAATAATAACAATCCGGGAAATGGTTCCAACGGAAATAACCAGGGAAATGCAGAAAACAATAATGGAAACAGTGGAACTACAGGAAATAATACGACAAACAATGGAAAACCGGATCAGGAATCAAAATACGAGTCTGATCTGAATAAGTCAACAGCCAGAGTCAACAGTACCACAGGATTAAAAGACGGTGTATACACACCGGACAGCTTCTCATGGTCAGGCGGAACCGGAAAGGTAAGCATCACTTGCAGCAAGGTAACGGTTACAGGCGGTCAGGCATATGCAACGATCACATTCAGCAGTCCGCATTACCAGTATGTAAAAGCGAATGGAAATGTATATTATCCGAGTGCGAAAACAGGAAGTTCTACATCCTTTGTAATTCCGGTAGAACTGAATAAGAATAACTCGGTTGTGGGTATGACAACGGCGATGTCTACGGCACATGAGATTAAATATACGATTTTTGTATACATTGCCGAAGCAGCAAAAGCCAATGCATCAGCGAGAGCCAACGGAAAAGAAGTAACGGTAATCGGTGCAAACGGAAGTGACAGCAGCAAGACGGCAACAGCAAACAAAAAAATGGACGAGGTAGCACCGGAGATCATCGGCCTGGAGTATCAGTCTGAAACAAAAGCCGAGTATGCGAAATATTTCAAGATATATCATTATGATCAGGGAATCACATTGCTGGAGATCGATATGAATAAAAAGACCGGAAGAAAAGCAGCCGGTAAGAAATGGAAAGAAGCATCAGAAACAAGCGGACTGAATCCTGCAGAGCAGGAGCAGGCAGCACTGTATCTGAACAAAGTGGTCAAATATCTGATCGTTCCGGAAAATGCAGAGATTCCGGCAGGGCTGGATAAGGAAGTCATTGTGGTAAGACAGCCGGCAGATCATGTTTATGCAGGATCGAATAAGACGATTTCCCTGATGGAAGAACTGGGACAGCTTGATAAAGTGACAACAGTCGGTGTGAAGAAAAATAAATGCAAGAATGAAACGATCAAAGAAAAGATGGCTGAGAAAGAAGTCGATTATGCGGGAACGTCCGGCAAATTAAATTATAAGAAACTTGTAAAAAGCAAATGTAATCTTGCACTCCTTTCATCCAGCGTGCTGCCGGAAAAAAGAAGCAGCAAAAAAGCGGCAAAGAAAAAGATGACAGCTTATCGAAAGATGACAGAGAAGATGACGCTTCTTCAGATTCCGGTGATCGTTGACCGTGCAAAAGATGAAAAAGGAAAAGATGCACAGAAAGAATGGGAAAAGGTCTACCAGGTGATTTTGGAATGTGACAGCCAAAGTGCAGAATAGAGATTGCGTAAGATAGCAGAGTGTGGACAATGCTCTTGTGATCAGAAAAAGTGGAGAAAAGGATGAAAAAGAGAACATATCGGATGTTGTGTGTACTTGCAGGTACAGTGCTTCTGGTAACAGGAGCACTGACCGGGTGCAGCGGCTCAGGCAAATCGGGTGTATCGAAAGGTGACGGAATACAGCAGACGGAAGAAGCAGGGACGACAGAAAAACATGCTCCGAAGATAGACGGTCTTGAGTATGAGAAAACAATGAAGCTGAAATATGCTACGGGTTTTGATGTCTATTATTATAAAGAAGGATATAAATTACTGGACGTACACGAAGACAGGCAGTATCTGATCGTGCCGGAAGGTAAGAAGAAACCGGCAGATCTGGATGAAGAAATTGTGGTATTAAAACAGCCATTGGAGCACATTTATCTCGCAGCAACATCGGCAATGGCATTGTTTGATGCGATGGATGGGCTGGACAGTATCCGGATGTCGGGAGCACAGGCTTCGGACTGGTATATTGATCATGCGAAGAAAGCAATGGAAGACGGCAAGATCCTGTTTGCAGGGAAATACAGCGAACCGGATTATGAAATGCTGATAGATGAGGACTGTGATCTTGCAATTGAATCCACGATGATCCTGCATACACCAAAGGTTCAGGAGATGATCGAAGATCTGGATATTCCGGTGTTTATTGACCGTTCCAGTTATGAAAGTCATCCGCTTGGAAGGACGGAGTGGATCAAAGCATATGCAGCAATGCTGAACAAAGAAGATGCAGCAGATACATTTTTTGATACACAGACAGAAGTGATCGGCAGTCTGAAAGATTTTAAGAATACAGGAAAAACAGTTGCTTATTTCTTTGTGAATACAGATGGAACAGTGGTCGTAAGAAGCAGTAGTGATTATATTCCAAAGATGATCGATATTGCCGGAGGAAAATACATTTTTCAGGATCTTAAGAACACAAAAAGCAAGAGTGCTTCTGTGGAACTGTCGATGGAAGAGTTTTATGCAAAAGCAAAGAATGCAGATTATCTGATCTATAATGCATCGATCGACAGTCCGATCAATAGCATTGCAGATCTGACAGCGAAGAGTGAATTGTTCGCAGATTTTAAGGCAGTGAAGAACGGAAATGTGTGGTGCACCGGAAAATCACTGTATCAGGCAACGGACATTGTGGGAAATCTGATTACGGATATCAATTTGATGTTGACAGATGGAGATGAGAGTGGTATGACATTCTTGTATCGGGTAAAATAATACAGTATAATAATCAGGTGGGCGTTTGGATGTGTTCACCTGATTTTTTTAAAGGAGAAATGATGGAGAAAGAGAATTTCAGGCGGCGTTCCAGATACATCCTGGTATTCGGGGTTCTGGCAGCGGCGTTCTGTGTTGTAACAGTTTTAAATATTAATACGGGAAATGTCCATATTTCAATAGCAGAAATATGCAAGATACTGATTCGAAGAGGCGGAGAAGGAACAGAGGCAAACATTATATGGAAGATACGACTTCCGAGAGTACTGATGGCGGCAATCCTGGGAGGCGCATTGTCATTATCCGGGTTCCTGCTTCAGACATTTTTCTCAAATCCGATTGCAGGTCCGTTTGTTCTGGGAATTTCTTCCGGGGCGAAGATGATGGTAGCGCTGGTAATGATATTTTTCCTGGAGAGATATGCTTTTGTATCTTCTTATACGTTGATCATTGCTGCATTTGCGGGTGCACTTATTTCCACTGGATTTATCCTGTTGTTGTCCAGAAAAATGACACATATGGCAACCCTTCTTGTGGGTGGAATCATGATTGGATATATCTGCTCGGCAATTACTGATTTTGTTGTAACCTTTGCGGAAGATTCCGATATTGTCAATCTGCATGGATGGTCACAGGGAAGTTTTTCGGGAATGAGCTGGAGTAATGTAGAGGTTGCCGCTACTGTAATCGGTGTGACGGTGGTACTTACATTTTTTCTGTCAAAACCAATCGGGGCATATCAGCTGGGGGAAGCATACGCACAGAGCATGGGAGTAAATATCAGATTTTTCAGGGTAGCATTGATCCTTTTGTCCAGTGTGCTTTCCGCCAGTGTGACAGCTTTCGCAGGTCCGATTTCATTCGTGGGAATTGCTGTTCCATACCTGATAAAGCATGCGCTGCAGACATCGAAACCGTTGGTTGTGATACCGGGAACATTTATCGGAGGTGCAGTATTTTGTATGATCTGTGATCTGATTGCAAGGATGGCATTTGCACCGATGGAACTGAATATCAGTACGGTGACATCGATATTCGGTGCACCGATAGTCATATTTATGATGGTACACGGACAGAAAGGCAGGTAGGAAATGAAAGATTATTATATAAAGACGAAAGACCTTTCTGTAGGATATCAGGGAAAGGTGTTGATCCGTGATATCAATCTGGATATAAAAAAGGGGGAGATCGTTACCCTGATCGGACCAAATGGTGCGGGAAAATCCACCATATTAAAGAGCGTTACCAGACAGTTGAAACTGATCGGAGGCGAAGTCTATCTAGATTCAGATGAGATACGACAGCTTTCTTATAAGAGTATGGCCAGGAAGGTGGCAGTAATGCTGACGGAACGGATGAAACCGGAACTGATGACCTGTCACGATGTAGTGGCGACAGGGCGCTACCCGTATACCGGAAGATTGGGAGTCCTTTCCAGGGAAGACGAAAACAAGGTGGATGAAGCATTGATGGCTGTGCATGCTCAGGAATTAGGAATCCGGAATTTTCTGGAAATCAGTGATGGACAGAGACAGCGTATATTACTAGCAAGAGCCATCTGTCAGGAACCGGAAGTCATGATCTTAGATGAGCCAACATCCTATCTGGACATCCGGCATAAATTGGAACTGCTGGAAATCTTAAGAAAGATGGCAAAAGAAAAAGAAATAACAGTGATCATGTCCTTGCATGAGATCGATCTGGCACAGAAAATTTCAGATAAAGTAGTCTGCGTAAAAGGAGACAGGATTGCAGGCTTTGGAAATCCGGAAGAAATATTTACGGAAGAAAAAATGAGGGAGCTGTATGGGATTGATAATGGTTATTATGATCCATGCTTTGGAAGTGTGGAACTTCCAAGGGTAGTGGGAAAACCGGAAGTTTTTGTCCTTTCATCCTGTGGAACCGGAATTCCGGTTTACCGGAAACTTCAGAAAGCAGGAATCCCATTTGTTGCCGGAATCCTATATCCGGGCGAGTGCGACTATCAGCTCGCAAGACTGCTCGCATCCGAGATCATCAGTGAAGAACCATACGAGCCAATATCCTGCGAGACCTACCGAAAAGCATTAGAAATGATGGAACAATGCAAAAAAGTGATCAATGCCGGAGTCAAAACCGGAAAGATGAATCAGAAAGCAGGGGAACTGCTTAAGATTGCGGAAGAGAGAGGGATGTTAATTTAGTTGGGATTTAATTTATTAACGTAGTTGGCCTCTCGATCCTTGAAGAAAACAGTATAAAGTGGTTCTGGTTCAGGTTCCATGCTCTAAGAAAAACTAAGAGAGCCAGAATCTCCTAAAAGCAAAGGAACTACGCTCAAACTCGGCGTTCGCCTCAAACACGTTCGCTTCGTTCCTTTAACGGAGATTCTGACTCTCTAACTTTTCCTAAGAGCATTCCACATTCACCAGAACCACTTTATACTGTTTTCTTCAAGTCGTGACTGGCTGCGGATGTTAAGAAATGAAATACCCGGAACTATAACCTGGTGTAGTCCACTACGGTACACAATCTTGTCAAAAGCCTTGAAAATCCGCTAATGACAGCTGATTACTGTAACCTTCCGCTGTCACAACCGTTACGCAATTGCCATTTAATTGGTAAGGCATTCGACACCCACGGAATAAAAAGTAGGAAGCCGTTCCAGTGAATGTGAAGAAGGTGTTGGAAATAGTTAAGCGTCAAAATTATGCGTTGGGTTTTCGAAATTTGCCTGTTTGAGCCGAATGGCGAGTTGCAAATTTCGGAAGCCCGTTTTTAGCATAATTTTGACGCTTTAGTATTTCCCACCGACGGAACCTGAACAGGAACGGCTTCCTACTTTTTATGCAGGTCCGGGTA